>JGI24795J26692_1000124_pt1 | contig 43601 bp, 33 predicted proteins | sample PinacodermBB_FD_26692 | JGI IMG/M metagenome (IMG submission 26692)
AAACGAGCCTGTCGGGGTTCTCGGAGCCTCCGATACCCAGATACTCGAGACGGCCCTCGACCGTTAGACGGGGAAGCCTCTGGCGGGAGTAAAAAGTCTTAAGCGCCTGGGCCTTTTCCATTTCCCGCTCCGCACGGCGCATCTCGGGGCGTTTCTCAAACGCCTGCACCACAGCCACGGCTTCTGAGGGCCGTTCGTAAGCAGTCGGCATGGAGTCGGTTACCTCAAGCAGCTCAACGGTTTCCTCCAGGGGGATAACGAGAAGATTCTTAAGCGCGTCCATAGACGCCTCGTAGGCGTTCTCGGAGTTTATCATCCTTACCTTTCTGGCGGCGCTCTCGGAGCGCGCCTGAGTTAGGGTCACCCTGGGCAGAACCCCGACCTCTACCTTTACGCGGGTTCTTCTCTCAAGGTCCAGGGCGAGGTCGTAGGCTTTTTTCTCAAGGTCGCGGTCATGGGCAGCGGCCACAACTCCCCAGTAGCTTCTCTCAAGATCAAAAAGCGTTTTCGCCACCATCCGCTCGAATTCGTAAATGGATATGTCCCTGTCCTTTCTCGAGAGCACCACGGACACCCTGTTAGAAGCTATATCGAAGCCGCGGAGCAGTTCCTGTCCCACGCTGAAACCGAGGCTCGCGGACCACGAAGGGCTAAGGCTCTCAAGCGGAGAATCGGTCTCGGTCCTCGATACTTCAAGATCGTAGAGCTTGTAGAAAGTTCCGGTGGGAAGCTTTCCAGAGAGTTCGCTTCCGAAGGAGAAGATCTCGGCGTTTACTATTCCGTCCTCTATGAAAGCACTGGCAGTGGGGTTTGTCGTATCGGCGTAGGAAGCCATGAAGCTTATCTCGGGGTCGTAGACTCCCTGTCTGCTCTTGTGCTCCCCGCGTGCGGCGTCGACGCCGAGCATCCAGACCCTTATGTCGTGGTTTTTCTCAAGGGCCATTATCTTTGCCTGAGTGAGCGTAAGGGAATCCGCCCCGACCGGGGCGAAGAGAAAGCATGCGGCAAAAACCAGAAAGATCTTAAAGCGTATTAACATCGAGATACTCCGTCACCTGAAACCAGACCCTGCGTTTTGCGCTTCGATCCGGATTCTTCGTCATCCTCCCCGAATCCGCGGTAAAAATTTACTGAGAAAACCGGAAAAAGCCTAATTCCAAGCCCCGCACTGCTTTGCAAAACGGGAAGAAACGTCGGGCAGTCGCTCAACGTTTTTGTCTTTGCTCTTTTTATTCAAGGATTCTGGCGCATCAAGATCGGGGTTCTATGGTGTCTTGGCCCCTTGCAGCTTCCGGGCGGCTTTATCAAAGGTATAGAAACCGGAAAATGGCCCGCCCTGCGCCGCATCATCATTCGGCGGATAACGCAACAGCACATTGGTATCGACCGCGATCATGAAGCCAAGGAGTCTTCCAGAGATTCCTGATCCGTTACTGAAGGATCGCCCTTAACGTGCTGCAGCAGGCTCTGGGCGGCCCCTTTTACCTTTTTAACTATGGTTAAGCGGCCATCAGCAACAAAGGTTTCAATATTGTCACCAGGCTTAATGCCAAGCTGATCGCACTGGCTGGCCGGGAGCGTGATTTGTCTTTTGCTGCTGACTTTTGGCATTCCGCACCCCTTTACAAAGTTGATAACAGTAAAGATAGCATGTTCTTTGCCATGCGATAAGGAGTAAAGAAATCTGGAAAATTCCCGAACCATGCCACATTATTCTCTGCTGGTCTTCTTCCACGATGTCGCTTTCCGTCACAACCAATTGAAAGCGGGGTAACAGTCTTGCCCCTCAACAATGCCTAATATGTCTCGCTAACCACTGCGGCACGCAATTCGGCACCGCAAAACATTTCTCGCTGTTTGTTCCCAACATTCCTTTTACAAAGCGCCCGTCTGACGCAAATCCGCTTCTAACCCCCCGGGACAAGGAATCGGAAACAGAACTTCATGGCAAGTGCTCCCGAAGCCTGAACGCGTTTACGGCAAGCAGTTTTTCCGCAACCGGAAAGCTCTGACGGGTACGGCAAAGCACCATGACGGGCCATCTTGCCTGCGGTCCGAGCAGCTCGTGAACCTTGAGGGCCTGAGCAAAATCACGTGGCGTCGGAAGTTCCTTCCATTTCGCTTCCGCCAGAGTCAGACGGCCATCCTTCTCAATAATGAAATCCGTTTCGCGTGACTGGTCCCGATAGTGCCATATGGTCGCTTCCGGAGCCGCCAGAGACAGGTATTTTCGCAGTTCGCCGAAAATAAAAGTCTCCCATATCGCTCCAACCAGGTAGCTTCCGGTCACCGCCTGTCCGCTAAGTCCCAGGAGGAAACACAGCAGCCCGACATCATTGAAAAAAAGCTTGGGCGTCTTTGCAAGACGTTTCCCCGGATTCGCAAACCAGGGCTCAAGCAGCGTAACCTGATTGGAAGCCACGAGCACATTCAGCCACTTGTCGGCGGTTTTGCTGTTTATTCCCGTCTCCTTGGCAACTTCCGACTTGTTGAGCAGCTGCCCGCTGCGAAGAGCCAGGGCGCGCATGAAGCGGTCAAAGTCCCGCAACGACGAGACATTTAAAAGCTGGCGCACATCGCGCTCAAGATAAGTCGCCTGATAGCTGGCGAAATAGTCTGCGGGTCTCATCGCCGGATCCTTCCAGAGTTGCGGCATAAACCCGCGACCCAGAATCCCGGCTATCCCTTCACTCTCTTCCACGCGGGGAAATACGGGTCCCAGTTCCTCAATCGTAAGGCCTTCCAGTTCCAGCACGCCGCAGCGTCCCGCCAGAGACTCCGATACTCCCTGCATCAGGCCGAACTTCTGCGACCCGGTCAGGATGAAGCGTCCGTTCATCTCCCTGTGCTTGTCTATTTCAACCTTCAGGTAACGGAACAGCCTGGGAGCATACTGAACTTCATCCACAAGCAGCGGCGCGGGATGACGCGACAGAAAAGACTGAGGGTCCTCTTCAGCCAACTGCGCTTCTGCCGGAAGGTCAAGGCTTACGTAGTTATAGTCCCCGAACAGTTTTGTCAGAAGCGTTGTCTTGCCCGTCTGACGGGCTCCCGTAACGACGACGGAGGGAAAGTGCCCTGCCATGCGCCTGACTGACGCGGCTATCTCTCTTGGAAACTCATTATCCGACATATCAGGTATTCAAACTCCATTATTTATGGGTTTAGAATAACCGAATTGTCAAACTCTCTCAAGAGAAAAACAATCAAGCGCAGAGAGAAACATCGGCATGGAACTATTTTATCCATGTTCAAAGAGCAGTCTTTTTTCTTCCGCGATTTTCCAATAACCATGAAAATTGGAAGTCTGCCATCCAATTTTCATAGTTATAATTCCGCATGATGATTAAACGTCCCGGACATTTAAAAGAACTGAACCGGCATATTTCCCGCTTCCATCCGCAAAATTGCGTAGCAATACTATTACCGAGGATACTGTCTCTTTCGCTACGACATGAAATTCTCATCCTGTTTGTCGCACTATAGCTGTTCATTTTTAAGAAATACGTAGTGGGAGCACCTGCAAAAACCGTTTCAGCGCAAACGCTTTGAAGCCTGTTGTTTTTTGCAAATCTGCTATTCCATGTTGTATTTGCAAAACATGGGTTATATCCAACGCTATCTGACTCATACAATCCGCAAGGCTATGGTTTTTTTCCAGCGGTGCTGGTCGCCGCCCGTACCGGACAACTCCTGAACATGGCGGAGCTTGGAAACGAAATCGGTATTGCCGGACCTACGGTAAAGCGCTGGTTATCCGCGCTGAAGACCAGTCAGCTGATCCGTCTACTGCCGCCTTATCACAAGAACTTCGGCAAACGGCTGAGGAAAAGTCCACAGGCTACTCAAAATTTTCTTGACACTTATTACCCCTTCGCCAGCACTATCAATTCAGGAAAACACAAAACTGCGGAGCGACTCCCCCCGCCGAGCCGAAGCTCTTGCAGTATCTCGGCATCTCGCAGTCGCTTGAGCAGCTCAAAAGTAGTCTGTCTATGAATACCATGCTGGTTGCTGAACTGGCTGATCAAATCCGAACTTTTGAAAACGGGTTTGCTGAAAATGGAGTCCACGAGATAGATAGAGCATTGGGAACGAGTTGCATCCTGTACGCGTAGCTTCATTCCGTCATAAAGCTCCATAATCTCCCTCGCCCATCTGACGATATTGAAAAGTGCTTGATTCTGTAAGAACATCTGAATAAAATCCATTTCCCACAGGAGAAAGAAACGCAAAGTCACAGAAATTGTTCGTTTAAATGATTTTACGCGAAAGCGCTTTTCGTCGGCCGTTTNGAGTTGACCGAGATAGCTTCTCCGCGAATATCTGCGATACGTGAANAACTCCTAAAGACAGGTTCTGTTCAGATGGCGAGAACTTTTAATATTTATTGCGACGAAAGCTGTTACCTTGAAAATGACAACATCCCCGTAATAGCTTGGGAAGCGTTATCTGTGAAAAGCGCTTCGTCCAAGACCTTTCGAAAAAAACAAGAATTCTGAAGACAGAACACGGCCTCGGACCGGATTTCGAGACAAAATGGACCAAGGTTTCACCCGCAAAAAAAGACTTTTACCTAGCGCTCGCGGACCTCTTTTTCGAGGATGACAGATTGAGGTTTCGCGGACTTCTGGCATCTGATTCAAGAGGGGCATGAAGAAGATNAACGTATACCCGATTTGCGNCGTTGCGAACGGTTACAGTGGATACCATGGGTGATCAGCAACNCTACGTCACATCCCGAGATCGATAGATGGCAGAACACTAGGAGAAGAGAAACCAACTCACTGCTCTGGTATCGTGAAGAATACCTGGTTGTGCTTTTGCAGAGAGAGAACTGCTGGCTGCTCAAAACCGCATATGTAACCGAAGGGAAATACAGAATCAGGCGGCTGAGAGAGGAACGCGACGCCTGTACGGGAACTCACGACTAAGGCATCTAAAATGCTGAAGCCGCAACGGGCCAGCCGTAACGGCTTCGAATGCTCCTTCTACGCATGGCAGACGAGACGTTATATATGCACTGTTTTTGCGGGAAAAAGTCAAGAAGCTTTTTATGCTTACAAAGTTGGATATACAAGTTTTTGATTGTGCTCCTTAGCATCATCCTCCCAAATCAGACAAATTGTATGCTTACTCTTAGTCTGCATGTTGACAGCGACTATCAACTCCACAGACTGAAATTTTTCTAAGCATTCTAGTGGCAACTTTTCATCTGTTTCCGATTGAATGAGTATATTATCACCCTCTGGAAAATTTAACTTTAGCAGATACATAGAGTGAAGGCTTTTAAAACTGCGTCTACACGAGATCCAGACGCACTTCACGCCCGACCGCCGTGGCGGCTTTCTGCAATGTTGACAAGGTAACCGACCCGTTTTCCGCATCCAGCAAACGGTCGAGAGCGCCGCGGCTGGTGCCCATTCTCCGCGCCATGGCAGTCTTCGTAAGACCATCTTTTGTCATCGCTGCCGCCACCTGGCGCGCCAATACGCGCCTGATCGCGTTAGCGGTAACTTCCTGCCTGATACCCTCTTCATCCAGCCAGTTGTCAAAAGATGTTCCGATGTTTTTCTTTTTCATAATCCCTCCCCCTCTTTCGCCTGACCGCGAGGTCAATGTCTTTTCTGGGAGTCTTCCGGCTTTTCTTTATGGTTCGGTTACGCACTATATGCCTGCGGACTGAAGCCCAGATGAGTTCATGATAGATGGAAATATCATGTATTTGGTCTCTTTGAAGGGCAAACTTCATGCGCCGGATCCCACCAGAGCAATTTAAACACATCGCGGTCCCGGATTCCGATAACCCTCTCCCTGCCTCCTATGGCCAAGGAAAAAACCTCATCCACGTCGTTCAGCTCTTCGNGGTCAAGACGTTTCTTTGCCTGGGCTGAAAGATCAGCTATCGAAATAGAGTGATNCCTGTCGCCTTCAATCTCTGCCCACGTCATTGTCTCAAAACTGCTAAGCCGCGATTTTAACTTCTTCAGGTCGGAAACCGAACATCTTGACCAGCCGAAAGGACCATCCATATCCAGGAGCGAGAAAGACCATCTTACCTTATACCCCTGAAACGATTCTGGAATGCCGGACTGGATTTGCGGAGATTTTCCGGGTTCAGGATCGATTTTTCTCTTAGGATGCTTCCGCCTGTTGCGGTTTCTCGCCATGCCTCTGCGCCCGGCTTACTGATCAAAGAGAACCGTAATATTCCGCCATGGAGGCGAGAGTTATTTCCTCACTCCCCCGCCACCCTCTCGGCAGGGACCCGCGAGCTTTCAGCCATGGTTTTTCCTGGTGGGTCAAATCTGACAGCCATTGCGAAGACCTCTCGCCGTAATACTCCAAAACGGCATCAATGGTTTCAACATCGGACATGGAAAGCCGCGAAGAATCGCCCGAAACGCTCTCGAGCATGTACTGACCCCGATGCGCGGAATACAGGTCAACAACTACCGGGCCGTTGGCCCAAGCTTCTATCCTGTTTTCATACATGGGCCTTTCTTCCCATACCAGCGACCAGGCTTGGCAGTAATAGACCAGCTTTTGAAGCTTCATGGCGGTCATTGGCTTTTTTTTCGAGAGTATATACTCGGCTACATCTAACGCAGTGGTCCGCATGGTTACCTCACAATAAACATCAATTAGTTTCACGCTTCCGGTCGGATTTCAATCCTCATCAATAAACATAACAGGCATTGCTCTATGTCAAGAATTTATATGTTCTTTCACTCTTTGCAAGGAAACCCGGCCAAAATATTTTTCCGGTTGGGGATGGTAAGAAGCCCCCGGCTGATGAAGAGGGTGAAGAAGTAGGTACGCAAGACCTGCGTGGAACACAGAGAAACCCGGAAAGGCCTTGCGTCGCTTCAAAAGCTTCCGATATTGTACCAAGAAGAGTTGGAGCAGGATCCGGAGGGTGATATGCAAGGCAGAGCATCTGGACAAGGAGGCAACCACCCGTTTCATAGTGACGTGAAACCACAAACAATCTGAAAGCCATTCTCAGCGGAACCAGACAGAGTGCGCGGCGTACCTGGAAAATACGTTGTCTACTTCTCTTCTAGGGACGAACATTGAAAGGAGTGAAGAAAAATGATCTGTCTGATTCGCTATCCGCAGGCACCCCGACATCGTCGCACATAGCTTCAAATAATTCAAAAAGTTCATTGTCTCGGGTTTTACCCTGAACGGTTTTTTCGTGAAAATCTGATAGTTTTTCCCGAACTTCTGGTGAGTTTGCAAAGACAATGGATATTGCGTTTATTGTCCCAGTAGAGGAGCTTTGGGTTATTCGGCATCTCTAAGATTCCTTACAAACTCCTCGGAAGAAAGATCGCCTGTTATATCAGGAGCCACTCCCCGCAAATCCATGAGACTCGGCAGGTCATCATCATCGGGAAGCAACTCAATAGCTTGAACTTTAACGTCTCTTGGGAAGTCATTCCCTTTGGGGTAGGTCAGTTCGCCCGATACTCTGATCTTGCGACCAACTGCTTCTCGGGCCTCTTCAATCTTGTCCAGTGGAAAAAAACAGTTCACCTTTTCGGGTGGTATGGCTGAATAGATGCGAAACATATTCCGATCAGCGTGGATATTCAGAAATTCCAGACGTCCCTCCACTGTACCGATTGATTTAGTCTCTGATAAAGTGACGGCCTCTATGGCGGCTTTCACGTTTTCATTGACCTTAACCGTGTCTGTTCCGCTCTTTAAGCTGACCCTGAGAATGCCTTTTTGAACTTTGTCGCTGAAGTTCTTGTAATGCCCGAGCAGTTGTTGGCTCATTTCAGCTGGCGGAGGGGCATTCTCTGAGAGCGTCTTGAGAGAACTGATAACCTTGTTTACCGTTTCAAAGGCTATATCTTCTTTGTCCGTGTCGATACGGGTGTCAACAGGCCGAAGAACAATTTCCGCCGGGCTGGAGTGTTTCAAATCCACAATTTGCCAGTCGATTTCAGCCTGTTCTCCCGAAAGCAAAGACTCGGTATTGGACAGAACTTTCCTCAATGCCTCAAGTTGAAATGAGAAATCATTAAGGCTTACGTGTTCCCGATCAGACTCGGCAGATTCTATAGTTATGATTATGCCAGTACGCATAGACGCAACCTCACCCTATGGGAAACTGTATCATGAGAGAATTTCGTATTCAATCAGCTCTGAGGCTATGATCAACACGGTTATCTTGCGCTTGCGGCGAATTTTTGAAGGGGACATATAACTTGCTCTCTACAGTATTCAAGTCAATTAACCGAAATTGTTTTTCATTCAGCCTGTTTTCTCGCAGCCGAAATTCAGCGACGCTCGCCAAACTCAAGATTTCCCGGTTTCACATAGCGGACAACATAATCGTTTCCAAGAAGGTCGCTACCGTTTATGCGCACAGGAGAGCTTCCAGTTCAAATGCTTTAATCTGAGCATTTACACCTTTGAGTGTGTCGGTTCCGGCAACTCGCGAGACGGGTCCATCATCCATGCGACGTTTGAAAACAACATACCGGGCTAGGGAATTTCCCAGGAACTGAACGCCGAGAAGGTTATCTTCATCGTCGTCCCAGACGATTCGAAGGTCCCCGTTGTCCATCAGGAACAGGCTTCCCCTCCGAACAAACGGAACCAACTCGATAAATGTCCAGAAGTCTCGCTCGGAATCTTTGTTGAAAATGACACCTTCCGCGGTCGCCTCTTCCCGAAGAAATTTAATTCGGGAAAGATAGGAACGACGAATTCCCCAAACCGTTTTAGTTTTTATGTCATCCTCCAGACGCATGGCAAATTCCCTCATTGCGAGGTCGTCCAAGCATATAATATTTTGCGAAAATAATACACAATACTGGCGTAGCGTCCGCTTAGCAGCCATGAAGCATTCATAGCTCTTCTTGAATTTCTACCTGATGTGACAGCCGTTGTCTGACTTTTTCATATACAGAAATTTGGCTTTCTTCAGCGACCTCTAAAGTTACCGCCAGACCGTATGGGACTTTCTCCTCTAATTTTTCGGTCGCATCTTTTTTGCAGACAACCCGCAAAACAATTTCCTCGTTCTGCCGAAACTGTTCCAATTTGTTTTTTCCTTCTAGGACTTCATGCTGAATGGTTCCGCGTTTGTTCTGATTATGATCACTGTCGACACGCTTAAGTCTCAGGGGGGTTCATCCCATTTAGAAGCGGATTTGATTTCCAGCTTAGCTTCCCTGAAATAACGATGCCCCGGATTGATCGGTGAGAACCATGCCAAGGTGACTACCATGCGGCGGAATATTTGTTGACCGCCGAATTCGTCGAGGACGGGAAAGCGATATTCGTGTATTTCTTCAGCTGTTATCTCGCCGAAGCCGATTACCGTGCCGCGTTGTCCGGTACAAGCCAACAAATTGACAAAAATGTCTTGAAATAGTTATCTTATCAATATGGGTGTTGATATTTCAGTAGAAAAACTGATAAAAAAAGTTGATGAATCTGAGAAAACTCGGACTCCCGAGGATAGGTTGCGCCTGTTGCAGGAAGCTCGTATTCTTGATTCCAAAGGGAATTTTGTACGCGAACTCTTCAGCCAGGAAACCCTTCGGAAGACCCTGACTTCCTCCAAACACTCTTCAAACGCCTAACCATTCAGCCTCTCTTCAACGTAAGAGTGATGCGTTGCAACGAAGTTCTCAAGCGGAGCACGCTTGCCGAAAGGCGATTCTTAAGCGTCTTGCGGAAACTGAAACGCCTCGTCTCTGGAAGGAAGCGGCATTGGGTTCCCCTGCCCCAGAGGTGACTTCCTGATGCGACCTGACTGACTGTTGTTTCACCATTGAGTCTATGATGTCTATCCACTCCGCACTGAGGAACGCAGGCTGAGAACATCCTTAAGCTTCTCCGCAACATCACTGCGGAGCAGGTTTAAGAACTCGGGATTTCGGCTTGTCTTTCGGTGAGGACCGTCCAGGTTCCAGCACCCCCATTTCGTACAGAAAGCGAGAAGGTTTCTTCTCCCACCCCTGAACCCGGGAAGAGCAGGAAAGGCTGAGTGTCTCCTGAGCGCGCGTGATGGCGACAAAACAGTTTCTGCGCTCTTCCCGCATTTCTCTGCTGTCATCACCCTTTTTGAGCGCCGCCCAGCTCGGGAGCTGGTCCTCGACCATGCCAATAAGATAGACGTGATCGAACTCCATGCCTTTTGAGGCGTGAATAGTGAAACAAGGAACAGCATCGTCTGGAGGGGGCGGGGTCTTCGACCGCAGGTCCAGTTCCTGAAGCAAAAGGTGAAGAGTGATTTCCCGCTCACCGTACTGGGAAGTGATTTCACCTACAAGACCTCTCCACGCTTCCTTTTCCTCGCTATACTCATCAAAGACACCGTCGGCGCCAAGCACCGTCTCCTGAAAATCGTCGAACCACGCAAACGCGGCCCTCTCAAAGCTCTGGAAGTCCAAGCGCTCAGACAAACGGGGAAGGGCGTTTTCAAGCAGTTCCCTAGCGCGAGGAGACAGCTCCCCGCGGGCAAGGGCGGCTTGCGCGAAGCTTCGCAGGCAGTCGCCGTCTCCCGCGGCGGCATGCGACATGATATTCCTTACATCCAGATTAATGCCCTCGAGAAGAAAGAAAGCCCTGCACGCAAGGCGCAGGTGCTCGGGACTTGAGCGGGCGTTCGCAAGGCGCAAGATTGAGTGCAGCCACTGAAGAGGCGCGCTTTCGAATTCATTCTTGCGCATCGCCAGGTAGGCGGAAATTCCTGACTCCGCAAGTGTGTCGACGGTTTGTTCAAGAAGTTTTTTCGTCCGGGCCAGAATAACGCACCTGGCGCGCTCGCCCGCAGGACGCCCGCCTATATCCTCGGCGACCCAAGCGGCTTCCTGCTCGAAATTGTTAAACATCTTAATTCGTACGACATTTTCGTCAGAGGGGTTTTTATGTGCGGTCAGCTCTGTTTTTCCTGCAGGGCGACCTGGATTGTGCTTTATCAGGCGATTGGCAAGCTCAACAACCGCCGGGGGACAGCGGTAATTCTCCGGCAGTTGAAGAACACGCATACTAAAATCTTCGCGCAATTCCCAGAGCCTCTCGGGACTCGCGCCGTTCCACTGGTAGATAATCTGGTCGTCATCCGCGACCACGAAGAGATTCTTAGTGGAAGGGTTCACCAGGTGGCTCAGAATCCTGTACTGCAAAAGGTTCGTATCCTGAAATTCGTCAACGCAGACATACCTGTAGATTCTCTGTATCTGCTTGCGCACTCCCGGCACTTTTTCCAGCAGTCCAAGCGCTTCGGCGATCAGGCCGGGGAAATCAAGGGCGTTTTTCTCGATCATCAGGGTGCGGTAGCTTCCGTATACGGACGCCAAGACCTCTACACCATCGAACGATCCGTTCCGCAGCGCCTCAAGCGCTCCCTCGGTCCCGACATTGTTCTCGATAAGCCGGGAAACGAGCGGCAGCAGTCTCTCGCCCGTCATGCCGTGCCCGTCCGCGCCGTTCCGGGCGCGGTCAATCGCTTCATCCAAAAGGGAGCAGCGGTCCGCATCCTGAACAAGAATGGTGAAGTCTGGCTTCAGACCGACGTGATGACCATGCTGGCGCAGCAGGTCCGCCGAGAAAGAGTGAAAAGTCGTGAGCAGGGTGCGGTCGCCCGCATTCGGAACCAAAGAGGCGATCCGCTCGCGCATTTCGGCGGCCGCCTTGTTCGTAAAGGTAAGGCCGAGAATCTTGAAGTGCTTATCTGGAGTCGCTTCAATGATAGACGCTATTCGGTACGTAAGAACCCGCGTCTTTCCGGAACCGGGACCGGCCAGAACAAGAAGAGAGCCTTCCCTCCAGTTGACAGCCTCGCACTGGTTGTCGTTGAGAATGGAGAGGTCTACCATCAGCCGACACTCCTTGCAAGTTTCCGGGCCCGCTCGATCACGTCCGTCAAGAGTTCGGGAACTGCATTCTGTCCGTCGGCAACCATTTTCCGTGCAACAGCGAGTGCATTTTTCGGCTTGGAACCGCGTTCCTGTGCTTTCGCGACCTGTTGCCAGTATTCAAGCGTTCCACTCTCCGCCGTTATATCGTCTTCTTTCTGCTCCGATATCGTCGCTTCATAGATATCGCCAAATCCCTCCATGCACAGAAAGACTTCCATGACCCCGTGATCGAGCTTGCGTATATGATCGGATTTGTTCCTCTTCCCGAGCTGCGACCTAGCCGACGCTTCATACTTGTCGCCCTCGTCGTCATTGTCCACTAGGGTGAACCACTCTATGCCGAGCTGATCCGCGAACCTGATCAGTTTCTCAATGCCGATCTGCGAAAACTCTACAAGCGACACCCCGTCGGCGTACAAGTCATGCCCCATGGCGCGGGCGCATTCCGGCAACAACGTCGCCTCGGTCTCCCCTTCCACAAGTAACCAGCAGCGGGAGAAAAACAGGCCGCCGCGTGTTGCCCGTACCTTGTAGTCGAGTTTTTCTAAATCCTCAGGTTCAAACACTGTTTCGTCAATTCTATGAACGGAAATTTTTCCGCCGCTTCGGCGGAGGCGCCGGATATTTCCGAGCGGAACACCTGCGAGAAGATCGCCCGAATGTGTGGAAACCAGCTTCTGTCCGGGAACGTCCCGCAGCATCCCGATTACCGCATTGATAGCTGAGGGGTGCAGATGGGCTTCGGGTTCCTCAAGGGCGAGAAGAGGTTCCGAGTGTTCGCCGTAGGCATCTTTGAGTTGGCTGTTTAGGAAGGCGTCAAACAGGCAGATTACGGCAAGACTCTGCGTTCCGCTCCCATGGCGGACGATCGGAATACGGGCGCCGGTTTTTGACGCGAGGTTGATCTGCGTACGCGACAGTATGTCAAATACTTTTGAGGGAAGCGCCTCGATTGAAACGGGGTCGGTTTCCCCGAGAGGAAGAAAATCGGCCGTTTTTTTCAGGCGCTCCTTGACGCTGTCAAATGCGGAATGCTTTGCAAGCACCCTCCTGTTAAGCTCAGAGAGGTCTGCCTCAAGCTCGGCCCTCTCATCTTCCTCAAAATCCAGCGCACGGACAAACGGCCCCCAGAACTGGGATCTCGCGCGGAACTCTTGGGCCGCGTCCCGCAGGGACGCCAGGTAGAATACGGGGGCGAGTTGCCGGAGTCCTGTCAGGTAACGCGGATTCTTGGCCTTGACCAGTGGATTACCCGACAGGTCAAGGAAATCATATTCCGTGGCAAAGTCATTGGCAGTGGCGTCAAACGAACTCCTGACTCTCAGCTTCACGCTCCGGAATCCCTGTTCTTTATCAATCTGCTCGGCCTCATCGAGAATCTGTGATATCTCATCCGGCCACTCGTCTTCCCGTCTCTCCGCGAACGTGAGCGTGATTTCGATCGGTTCGGCCTTTGACGGTTCGGAGGTCGGGTCGGGCAGATGGTAGTCATATTCCTCGAACACCCTTGCCCGCCGCGTAAGCGAGCGGGTAAGGCAGATGCACAACGCGTCCAGCACCGTCGACTTGCCGGAATTGTTTTCGCCTATGAGCACGCACAGATCATCAAGCGTCAGCGTCAGTTCCTCGATTCCCCTGAAATTCCTGATTTCAAGCTGAGTCAGAAGCATTGCGCTGAGACCTCCGCAGGTTTCTCAGTATCCCTTGGGCGGAACTGTTGACCAGACAGGAATCCGGGAAGATCAACAACCCCATACCTGATACCCAATTTGTCCTCGCTTACAATAACCATAGCAAGATTGTCCATATTGTTATATGATAACCAATCTGGACAATCTGTTCAGCAAGGTAGCTTTTTGGTACTAGGCTATCTCACGCGCCAAAAGGGTGTAAGAAAGTCGTTATAATTTTAAACACGAGGGCTGAACATGACACAAAAATACAGGGGATGGCTTTCCTCCGAGGGCGCATTCTTCCTGTACGCTCGACATTCCGCACAGCTACAAACCTTCATCGTTGAGAGCAATGCTCTAGGCAGTTTGGACATTTTCATGGAGAATTCGCAATCGCTTTTTCAGTATTTCCGCCCGACATCCAGGGGTTCGTGTAAAATACCCGTGTAACAGGGACCGTTGGCAAGTTCACTTCATGAATCATGTTTTTCGGGAAGCGGGCCTGACATCATATCCCAAGGAAAATCACATGGCTGACGAAGAACACCTAGAATGGCTTCGAAAAGGCATCGATTTCTGGAATGATATGCGCCGACAACGTCGTTTCGCCCCTGATTTCAGCGGCGTATCCCTCTGTGCTCAGCTTGCGGGATCATCCTGCGTGGAAAGAGATGAAGATTCCGTCTTCATCCGTCTTGACAATGCCAATCTGGAGGGCGGGGATTTTCGCAATGCCGACCTAGGATACATTCATCTCAAGGAAGCGAACCTGCGGGGTGCCCGGTTTCGGGAAGCCTTCCTCCAATATGCAGATTTTACTGGCGCCGAGATTGCACATGCGAATTTCAGAGACGCCAATCTTCGTTACGCAAAGCTAAACGGCGCTTCCGCGCAAAACACTGATTTTACCGGCGCGAATCTTTTTTCCGCAGACCTGCGGGATGCCTACCTCGCCTACGCCAAACTAACCCGGGCATATCTCAGCTATGCGAACCTCAGCGGCACGAAATTCTTTTTTTCCGACCTTGTCGGCGCGGACATCTCACACACGCAACCTCTAACCTCCGTCCTGTACCCCGGCGCAGATGCTGGCGAAGGTCAGGCTTCCGGCTTCCCGGAAGAAGTCACAACCGTGGGGGAGGTGGTAAACATCTGCCGGTTCTTTGAAAACTATTACGGAACCAATTCGCAGGAGGGTCGTTTCAGGGACGGACACATGTTCTATTTCCGGGGAGAGCGTGATATCTCGTGGAAGCTCAGTCCCTCGATAATGAGGAATCCAGAGAAAGGACAAGAACCTTTCCTAGAGAAGGAAGGAAAAATGCTGCTTGACCTGATATCGCGAAGACCGCAAGATTTTGCCAGCGCGACTTCAGCCCTGTCGCAGTGGGTCATCGCCCAGCAGCACGGGCTCAGAACCCGCCTTCTCGACATTACGCGAAATCCACTTGTAGGACTGTTTCACTCCTGCGAAGATTCTTCGAGTTCGGAAAAATCCAACCGGGCGGACGGTGCACTGCACGTTTTTGTGGTTCCGGAAAACAGGAATATCGTAAAGTCCTTTGACAGCGATGCCGTAAGCGTCGTCGCGAACCTGGCGAAACTTCCGCTTTTCGAACAACACGCCCTGATGGGAAAATTCTCGGATTATGGAGAGGCGGCCGGAAGGGTTTTGCGCGGGCGGTCGAACCGATACCCGGATATTATGGACCGCCTTTACCACTACATCAGGCAGGAGAAACCTTACTTTAAGGAAAGGATTGACGTGAGGGACCTGTTTCGGGTATTCGTCGTGGAGCCCAGGCAGTCGTTTGAACGGATCAGGGTGCAGTCCGGCGCTTTTCTCGTCTCCGCGTTTCACGAGCGGTTTGAAAAAGAAAATATTTTGGCCGCAAACGGCAACATACCAGTTTATGATCACTACAAGCTGGTCGTGCCCGCCGGAAGCAAGAAAGACATCCTGAGCGAACTGCGGCTTCTTAACGTTACGCGCGAGGTTCTTTTCCCTGGTCTTGACGAAGCCGCCAAGGCGATTGCAGGAAGCAATATCAAGTGACGGCGCGAATTCGCAAGTACGGTTTTCCTAGACTTCCGAAACGGATTGCCTCAGAAAAAGCGTTGTGCTTGCCACCCGACACCACGAATCTTTTTACTAAGCGCAGAGAGAATTAAAAGTCCAGTCCGCACATTGCGGCAGCTTATCACAGGTGGAAGAAAAACGCGGTCGCAGAACCCAGAAGGTATTTGCTTGATATTTCTCACTGGCCCAAAATGCGGAAATTGCACTACAACTGTTTCATGCAACGAGAAAGGCAAACCAGATCGGAATAAGCATTAAGATTAATTCCAGTCAGTGCAAGATGGCGTAGAACATGTTTTGCAAATTTCTTTTCAACAGTTTTTCCACAGGCAGAAAATTCCACAACCAAGAAAGGCTATGAACAGAAGCAGAAAAGCGACAGGAAGAAAGGTTTCAACAACTGTAAGCTTCCAATACCGACTCGCTTTTTTGCCTTCCTCAAGCAACTCCCATTCTCGTTTGAAAAACGGATAGGGCAATTCCTCCTCCAATTCGTGCAAAGCCTGGAATTTCCCCGTATTGAGCTGTCGGTAAGATCTGATGACGATAAACCACGACATGGAAAGCACCATGCCCACAATGCCCACAACCACCAGAACAACGCCTAACGGAACACTTCCTATTGTGAACTTTAGAAAGAGTACCAGAGAAGCCAACACCCCAGTCAACAAAGTTACATAGAGCCGATTAGCACCCTCGCGCCTCTGGCTGACGTTATCGGCAAGCGTAGCGTGAAGCTTGTATATCTCTAACAGTTCCCTTCTGTTGTGTTCCGACTCTTTCATTATGCCAGTTCTCTTATTGCCGCGACCACGCTTTCAGTGTTCCACCGAACAATCCGATCGGCGTTTTGTTTCACGATTGAAGATGTTCTTTCGCTCCCCCAAGGTTGCAAAGCCAGAATCGGTTTTGGATGGTAGAATTTTTTCTGCGCTATATCTATTTCTATGTTGATCCATTTACTGTAAGTTGAATAAACTCCGGCAAGAATGATAATAACGCTGCATGGTTGTATTTTTCGAAAAATAGCTTCGCGCAGTTGTTTATCCGTCCCATTTGTGTGTACGGGATCATTCCTCGGCACAGAATAATTTCTGAACCCGAAGTAGCTTCTTTTTTCCAGCAAATTCACCAACCTGTCGTAGTTGTCGGAATAGGCCCACGAATGACTTATAAACAAGTTATAGATTTTCATGCTTTCCTCCTTTTCATATTTCTGTAGCGCAACACACAAGTTCAAGACATTCATGTTAATTTTGATGAGACAAAATATACATGATATTTGTCTCCTGTTATGCTGATAGGTGCGGATATCATGTGGAAACGGATTCCAGGCTTCAAGTCGGACGCTTCTCCTAATTGCAGTCTTGTGTCTGTAATCAGCTAGTTATGACACACTCAGCGAAAAACATCGGGACAGAAGTGATTGGGCTTTATAAATCGTAATGAGACTATCAGGAATTGATTTCCCAAAAGGGTTGCTGGATGCCTTGAGCAATGACAGTTTGGTTGTTTTTGCTGGCGCAGGTGTTTCTAGGGGAGAACCGGCAAACCTTCCCGACTTCAGATCTCTGGCGGAAGCAATCGCGGAGGGAACCCCAGAAGCTCTGGGGGACTCGGAACCCGAGGACCAGTTTCTCGGCAGATTGAGTTCTGCTGGTGTAAACGTGCATGAGCGCGCCGCCGAGAAACTTTGCGAAAACAAACCAGAACCGGCAGAACTGCACCGTGATTTGCTACGCCTCTTCTCAAAGCCGGAATCGGTACGAATTGTCACCACTAACTTTGACCTTCTTTTTGAACGGGCGGCGGAAGGAATCTTTGACCCGGGCCCCAATATGTTTCGCGCTCCCGCATTGCCCGTCGGGAACAGGTTCAGGGGAATAGCCCACATACATGGATCCGTTGATCGTCTCGAGGACATGATACTCACAGATGCGGACTTCGGACGTGCCTATATCGTCGAAGGGTGGACACAGAGGTTTCTCGTCGATTTATTTGAGTTTTTCACCGTACTCTTCGTCGGCTACAGCCACAGTGACATTATCATGAACTATATGGCGCGGGCGCTGCCTGCGGGCAAGAACATAACGCGTTTCATACTGACGGATGACAAAGAAATCGAAAAATGGAAAATGCTGGGAATCAGCCCTATTGTTTATCCTTCTCCGTCGGCCGGGGACCACAGCGCTCTTTACAAAGGCATAGGCGCCCTTGCCGAATACGTCAGCTGGGATGCATTAGACTGGAAGCGCAAGATAAAGAAGATTGACGAAAAAGAACCTCTTTTGCTTGACGAAGAGGAAAAAGATATCGTAAGCCAAGCGCTTTCAGAGAATGCCAAGGTGCCTTTTTTCACGGATGTCGCTTCCTCGCCGCAGTGGGTCGGCTGGCTTGACGAGAATGGATACCTTGAAGATCTTTTCGGCAATGCCGACTTGAACGAACCTGACCTCCGTCTGGCGAACTGGTTGGCCAGAAGATTCGCACGACGTCATCCTGAACGGATCTTTGTCCTGATCAGTCGTCGCGGCCCCAGGCTGAATCCTCGCTTCTGGGAGAAACTTGCGCGGCGCATAGGACAGGACAGAAACTCATGGGATAAAAACACCCTGTCCCGCTGGATATCCCTGCTGCTCTCCACAGCCCCGAAAAATCCACATGATACCATATTGTTATGGTTGGGAGAACGATGCATAGAGCACGGGCTGCTCGACGATCTTGTTGAAGTCTTTGGCGTTTTAACGGCAGGCAGTATGGAGCTTTACGCTCGACTGGGCCTTCCTGCGGAAGACCCGAACCTGTCAATAACAACGGATTGGAAACCGGCAAGTAACAGAAATAAAATCAATCTTCTTTGGGAAAACGGACTGAAGCCGAACCTCGACCAAGTTGCCGAGCCCCTGCTCGCAAGCATCATAAGACAGATAGAAAACCAGCATCGTAGGCTTGCCGTATGGGGAAATGCCGACCGCGACCGGAATCCGGCAAGCTCGCGCCGGTCCGCGATTGAATCTGACGAACAAGACAAGCACCCGGAATCCTTCGACGTTTTAATTGACGCGGCGCGCGACTGCCTGCAATGGCTAGCTTCAAAGCGACCGGAAACCGCGTCTCAGTTGTGCGACCGTATGGCCGGAGCTGAAGCGCCTCTTCTCCGCCGACTCGCAGCGCACACGCTGTTCACACGTGAGGACCTGAGCCCAGATGAGAAAATCGACTGGATTTTATCCAGAATGAATCTCCACGATCTCTCCACTCACCACGAACTGTTCCGGGCAGTAACGAAGACCTACCCCGCCGCCGCACCAGAAAAACGGCAGGACGTCATTGATACAGTCTTCGCCTACCGCTGGCCGGACGAAGAGGATGAGAGCAGTGACCTTTACTCAGCACAAGTGCATATTGACTGGCTCCATGCTCTCCATGCCGAGGAACCGGACTGCGATCTTGCCGGACGAGCTCTGAACGATCTGCGCAAGAGATCTCCGGCTCTTACACCAAAGGAACACCCGGAGCATCTGTCAAGGACATCCGAGGCCCGGTACTCCTTCTCACAGAGCCCTTGGACGGTCGAAGAACTGCTGTCGGAACCGGGTGGAGAATGGGTCGAAAAACTGTCGTCGTTCAGGCAGGAGAAACTACTTGGGCCCGACCGCCCCGGGCTCGTATCGGCAGTAGGGGAAACAGCGAGAAAGGATCCCGAATGGGGATTCACCTTCGCGGGGGCTCTTGCCGAGAGAAAAGAATGGATCAGCGATATCTGGGCCGGACTGTTAAGCGCTTTCTCGGAAACAAGCATGAAGGAGAACGAGGTTCAGGAAGTCCTCGAACTGCTGAGCCAGGCGGAACTTCGCCGCGCAAACTCTCTTCCTGCCGCAAGAGTGCTTCTTTCACTGACAAGAGACGAAAAGCTTTTCTCCCGACGCGACTTCCTCACAAAAGCCAACCGGATTGCCGAGGACATGTGGGACTGCCTTGACGACGGGGACGAAGTTCCAGCGCAGAGATCGGAGTGGCCGGAGCAGGCGGTCAATCATCCAGCCGGGATCCTCGTTCAGTTCTGGCTGAATAGTTTCTGTCTGCAAAACCCGAGACCCCAAACTATTGAAGGGGAACATGCCGCCGCTCTGCTGCGCGTCTGTCAGGATGAAACCCTGGCCGGAAGACTCGGACGCTGCATTCTCGGGGGCCGTTTTTCCCTTCTTCTGAAGATCGACGAAAAATGGGCAAAGCAGAACTTGCTTCCGCTTTTTGGGAAATGCATCGGCAAGGATGATTGCTACGCGCTCTGGAGCGGTTTTCTGCAATGGCAGAAGATCACTCCCGACATCGCGGAACTTCTGGAAAGTTCGTTTCTCAAGGCCGTCAACCGGTTCAAGGACTGTCCGGACTCTCAATTGCGAGAAAAGTTTATTGAAAGTTACACGACTATGCTCGTCGATTTTGCCTCGAACCCGATTGAGAAATGGATCCCGAAATTTTTTGAGGATGCCGACGAAGAGTGGAAATGCCACTTCACATTCGCCATGAAGAGTCGCCTTGCCAGCATGGACAGCGAGTCCAAGCGGCAGTTGTGGGAACGCTGGCTGAAACTCTACTGGAAAAACCGTCTACAGGGCGTTCCCGCCCCGCTGAATCCCCACGAAATCAGCGCTATGCTCCATTGGCTTCCGCATTTTGAAGAAGAGTTTCCGGAGGCAGTCGACTTGGCCGTCGAGATAAAGCAAATAACCTTTGAGATAGGCCTGATCCTAAGTGGAATAGAAAAATCCGGCCTCTGCCAGAGACATCCCGAGGCTGCCGCGAAACTTCTGATTTACCTGGTGCCCTGCGGGCTTGACGGCCCCAACTCGAGCGCCGTTCAGGATCTCGCCGCCAAGTTGCTTCAATCGGAAATTCCCAAATCGTTAAGGACAGAACTTGAGGATCTCGCCGCTCAATCAGGTCCGATGTAACCCCGGCCCGGAGACCCGCCCGAATTCACATGCTCGGAGAACCGAGTCCGCAGAACAGGTTAAATGTTTCTCCACTCCCGCGTTCCAAATCGCAGAATGGCCCGCTACTTGTTTCGTACCAGTACTCCAGTATCTCCTCCCACTCGCTCCTCGATTTCGCTTCAAAAAAAGAGGGGCTTATACAGATATACCTGCAATATCTAAGCAACAGCCTCGACAGAACGGACGGAACATCCGCATCCCGCCCGTCTTTCCCTAGAACCCCTGTTCTCCCCAAGTGGCGTCTTACTGTTTCCGAGTCCTCTTTCATGTAGGAAACGACTACAAGGGTCTTGCCCTCCTGCTCTGGAAGGGCCGCAACGAAAACGCAGGTTTTGTCGCTGTTTCTGTTCTTCTGAAAAATATCTTCCAAGGACGCGGCCCCGGCTGCCGCCACGGTCGGGTTTCCGGTCGGAACTTCCCAGCAGTCCGATTCCACCACATCCCATCTTTCTTCAAGCAGGGCCACGTCCATCAGCTCCCTGACCCTGATATATTCCGACTGGTTGTCGCGGTACCTTCGCAGGTCGAAAAATGAAGGGTCGCCGTTTCCAGATTCCCTGAAATAGTCTTCCGTCACGCTAAGAAATTTTTCCGCGGCGGGAATTCTCCCGCACAGCAAACGATACGCAAGCTTGAATGAATATTCCGCCGACAAGGAACCACGAGATACGGGAGAGTCAAGAACACGGAACAGATCGTTGTCGTGCTGCGCGCAGAAGCATCTCTCCGTTGACACTTTGGCGACCGGCACTCTGTCAAGGAAGATTTTTCCGCCCGGTTCGTCTTCATTGAACTTGAGCACGGTTCCGCTTGAGGCCAGGACGCTCAGACAGCTTGCCCTTGAGAGCATGTGGACTTCCACGGGATCGTTCTCACAGCCCGGATACATGCACCTCGAACCGGACCGAGAACCCCTGATCATGCTTTTAAAAGCTTCTCTTTCTTTCGGCGGCACCGACACCTCGGATGTTCTTTTCTCGCGCCGCAGCAGCTCTTCGAAGCAGATATCGCCCCGGTAGAATGCGTCAAGGTCGCTTCCCGAGAACCCCCTGGTTCCTATTTTTATGGGAACCTGTATCGCTTTCCATTTCCGCCTTTTCACCATACGATAAGCCGCACCCGCAAGGAGGGCTATGTCAACTTTTTTGGAAAGCATCCTACATGCTTTGGAGCGATTTCATGAAGACTTAGCGTCTTCTATGAGTTTTGAGAAAGACCACCATGGTTTCCTAGCTGTTTCCAAATCAGCATCTTTTGCCCAACTGTGAAGAGACATCAAATACATAAACCAGACAATGAACCATCCATCATCTTCATCCATGACTTCGGCACCCTTGTCGGGATAAGGAATTTTGTGTTTTTTCAAAACTGAACTTTTTAACTCCTGAATGGCTTGGAAAACTGAAAGGGCCATTCTTTGTTTTTCTGCTTGAGGACTTTCTAAATATGTCCTAACAATATCAAGAACTCGGCGGATCTCCTCCGCGTCAGAAGCGAACCTTTGACTAGGGAGGGTGAGTCTGAGAACCGTAAAAATCAACATGCAAGTACAGAAAGCTGAGAATCCTAGGATTAAAAGAGGAGACAGGATACCAATTACTGTTGTTATCTCTGAAATCTTGGTTGAGACTCCTCGAAGATTGAAGACGAACCCCAAAACCGATAAAATAGTTGTTACGAGGAGAGCAATTATAATCTGCAATGGTGCTTCTCGGAGCAATCTTCTAATAAAATGATTAAACATTTTCTGCTAATTTGTGAACTACAATTACTCTTTTGTTGTTAGTATAAGATTTCGTGAAATCTTTTGATTTCACACTCGACATTTTTATCGCCCGCGAAGACAACGAATATCTCATTTAGTGCAGTGAAAACCGGACTATCGGACTTTTGGTGACCAGATGTTAAATGCCAACGATAACCCGCCACCCTTCTTAACACATCGCGCTTCAGTTCCAGATGATCTCGTTTCCGATTGTATTTATGTGTCAGGAAAGCGCCAATGGCTGCACCCAAGAGTGCTGCGAATGCCGTTACAGCTTCTGAAGAAATTGTATACATGTAAACATCCCCTTTTTTAAACCTAAGACCAGAAATTTCGACTTGCTCGTTTCTTACGCAAAAATAGACGGATTAAAATACATGGTAACCGACTTCTTTAGACTACTATTTCCCGAAGCATATATCCGGTTGCATATTCCAAAATAAAGGGATGCCAATTCCGACTTCAGCGCATTTTCGAGCAGGGAGTTCTTCTCAGCGTGGTTTCTGTCCTTCTGCTATTTTTTCCCCCGGCAACAACCCGTGGAGATCGAGCGTCTTTCTGGCACGTTTAATCTCTGATGCCAGAAGTTCCTCATCAGGCAGAGCGGTTCGATACTCAGCAGCCATCACCTTATTCGGAAGACCTTCAAGCGCATACCGGGCGACAGCTTCATTCTTCTGGGCGCAGAGAATCAATCCCACGGGCGGATTTTCGTCCTCGTGAACCCAGTGCTCCCGCGCATAGTTGAGATAGAGATGCATTTGCCCGGCGTCGGCGTGAGTGAACTTGCCGATTTTCAGGTCAATGACCACCAGGCATCTCAAACGCCGGTGAAAAAACAGAAGGTCCACCCGATACCATTCGTCACCGACCCGCAGACGCCTCTGTCTCCCCACAAAACAGAAATCCTTTCCCAGTTCCAGCAGGAAACTCTCAAGACGGCGGATCAAGGCTTTCTCCAGTTCGCTTTCAGAGTATTCATCCTTGAGATCCAGAAACTCAAGGACAAGGGGATCTTTTATTTCTTCTTCAGGGAGCACGGCATCGCCTGGCTTCGGTTTACGGCCCCTAGACAACATGGCCGCCTTGTTCTTCGACAGAACCGTGCGCTCGTAGAACTGGGAACTGACCTGCCTGTCAAGCTGACGAATCGACCATCCCCCGCTCAAGGCCTCAGTTTCATAGAAATCGCGAGCTTGGGGGTTCTTGACCGAAAGCAACCGCACATAGGCTGACCACGGAAGCGGAAATCGCGAGGCGATGTTGGACAGCAAAGATTCTGCAGACGGTGTCTGCGGAATCTCTTCCTCTTGTGATTGCGTTGATTCTGCAGGCAATGTCTGCGGAATCGGCCATGCAAGGTAGAAGGCTTTCATTTGCCACACATTGCGAACCGAGAAACCGCGACCGTAACGGGCAGAGAGGTCGGCGGCAAGCCGTTTGACAATCTCCTCTCCATAGCCGGCCCGCTTTTTGCCTTCCTGCTCAAATTCCACGATCTGCTTTCCGATCAGCCAATACGCAGCAGTCATGGCGGCATTCACGGAACGGGCAGCGGATACTCTCGCAACGTTGATAATTTCGGACACATTACCGAAAACGGACTGGTAGCGCGCATTGTCAAGGAAAGATTCTTTGCTCATCTGTCTCTCCTGTAATCATTATAAGGGAATCCGATTCTCGGCCAAGTAGTTTACATGGGATTCCCGCAGGTCCGAAGGTTTCCGCCGACCCACCCTGATTGAGTTCAAGGAGTTTCGGCATCTTGCTTTCTCCAACTTGGTCAATCGCAGGCTGGTCCCATCGGCAGACTTTTTCGCTAACGGCAGTCACTCAGGCAGTTTCGCGGAAAGTTCGAGAATCCTTTCCACGGGCAACCTAGCGAGGGCATCCAACGTCTCAATATTTGTCGAATCTAATCGGCGGTCACCGATAAAGCATTCGATATGGTTTTCAAAAAAACTCGACACGCTACGGCTATATAAATCAAAAATGCATCTTGATTCCAGTCCCAGAACAGAGTTTGCGGAAAAAATTCTTATTCCTTCTGACCTGGAATAGACCCAGACAAAGGAAGCCGGCGTCCGAAGAAGCATCTTCTCGCATTGCGAACGCAGGCGGCCCCAGTCCCGTTTTGAAAATCGCTGACCGGGTTCCGCTTTCTTCGCTTGCGCCAGGAAACCCTTTGTCGCGCTGTAATCCGGCAGAGCCAAGTCGAGGATTCCCATCAGATCCGCACCGTGCCGCTTTTCTTCGGCGGCGACGCCGCGACCTGTTCTGAGAGTACGGGCTTTCCAGACTATACCGCCACGGGCTCGCTTTGCAGTTCCGGGCTTAGTCAGGGAAAGGGAACGATCTGGATCCGGCATTTCATTCACCAGATCTCCATACGCAACAAGCTGTCGGCTTCGAATACGACCTTCAATCGCCTCGAGGATGCGATCCGTCAATTGTGGTTCCTCTTCAACACGGCCTTCACGATAGGCGTCAAGCGCTCCATCCGCCGCATCGGAGATTTCCCGGGCGATTCTCCTTACACTTTTCAAACGCCTAATCATTCAGCCTCTCTTCAACATAAGAGCGACGCATTGCAACTAAGTTCTCAAGTGGAGTGCGCTTATGAACAAGAATCATTCCGACTAGGAATCTGTCGGACTATATCACAACCCAAAGAGAATGTCTTAATTAAGCATGGCTCCTCATAAATTTTAAACAAAATCACTACCTACACATAGCACAGAAGCATCCCGGTGAAAGATCCATGCCCAGAAGACAAACGTGAATAGGGGAGGTAAAATTGTCAAGGTGACTGATTCCGTCAAGCCAAAATTCAGAAACCGGCATGCAAAATCACCTGTGAATTCGTCAATGAGCGTTAGTGGCCCCATTGGGCAATATCATCTCTATCATCCCGATGGTGCCACATATTATGATCAGGCTTTCCATTGGTAGATACTGAAATGGGATCAACTCGAAACCAGTCCGACCCCGTATGCTCAAAAAAAAGAGTGGACAGGGCAGGAAACAATTTCAGAGATGGAAAAGAAAACGAAGAAGATGCAGAAGTTTTGCAGAAGTGGCGCGATTCGCACAGGCAGGTTTTGAATACGTTTCAGACGCTTCTTCGGAATCGCGCCAAGCGTGCCGACGGGAAGATTGTAATCGCCCAGAGGCACAAGCGAAAAAGCACCATTGTCGACAAGCTCAGAAGACTTCCGAGGATGAAACTCTCCCAGATGAACGACATAGCTGGGTGCAGACTGATTTTCGAGAACATAGAGGCTTTATACGAATTCCGCAAGAGCCTCCACAATTCAAGACTCAGACATGATCTCAAGAATGACCCTGACAAGTACGACTACATAAAATTTCCGAAAGATGACGGATACAGGGGTGTGCACGATGTCTATTCCTACAATGCCAATTCACGGCACGGGGGGCTACTGATCGAAATTCAGTACCGGACGCTCGTTCAGCATTCCTGGGCGACTGCTGTTGAAGTTATGGGATTCGTTACGGATAAAGAACTGAAATTCGGACGGGGCGATGAGAAATTGCTGGAGGTTTTTCGTTTTGCGAGCGAAGTACTGGCGAGAACCTTCGAAGATGAAAAATCATGCCTAGGACATCTCAGCGACAACGAGATAGTTGAGGGGTTTGACAAGCTGAATTCCGAGATCGGCTTTGACAGAAAGCTGAGGCTTCTCGATGTGATCCAGGCAGAGGTATCCGAAAGAAAAAACATGATTCTTATGTTTGAAGATGGAGAGCGCAGGCTTTTTAAGTGGAGTTTTCCAAGCGTCCCGAAGGCCTTGGAAAAGCTAGTCGAACTGGAACGAAAAAACCCCGGCAAGAACATCGTGTTTGTACGTGCCGATAAAGGCGAAGATCTGAGAATAGCTTTTAAAAACTATTTTTCAGACACAGATGATTTTATCGAAAAAATTTTTCAGGGGCGTTCTGTACTCTCGAGCAAGTTTACAGAGTCCGATTTGGGAGCATGGGCAAGACTGCCTTCAATGGAGCCAGAAGAAATATCTCCGCAAACTGTCGAACACGCGACAGGCGATGAGTCGTTTACCTGGACCGGACGGGACGGGAGCGAACTCAGGAAATATCCAGAAACTTGATTTAACTCAACGAACAAACCTGAATCGTATTCACAATGCTACCGCGGAACTTTGCGGATAAAAACCGGTGCCCGCATTTTTGATTAAGCCCTTCAAGTTTAGCGGGTGATATTCAAAAACTTCTGGGGGATTTTCGCTTTTTCCCTTTAGGGTTCAGGTTGAATTCTGGCTTCCGGCGAAAAGAACAGAAAACAGCAGTTTCGTGAAGACACAATTCTGAACGGGCAAAGTCAACCGCTTCGTGGTACCGCATTCAAGGCCGCATAAGCCCTGTCGCAAGAAAGCCAGAGTTCCGGAACTATATGACAAAGATATTGCAGTTGCGACCGGAAGATATCAGCATCTTCCACTTCTGATTCAAAGCTCGTCTCCGTTATCCAGTTGCCGACAAATTCTTTCCATTCGTCCAAGTCGCTGTGGTTTGCAGCCGCCGTAAGACAGAGCAACAACTCTTCTCCGATTGAAACCTTGTAACTGGGGTCTTTCCTGTACCCCCGCACGAGAATTCGTAATTCGTTTGCCAACATTTCACTTCCGGTAACAGCCGCAACCATAGACAGCCCGTTCAGCAGCGTTACAAGCTGCTCCCTGCTCTCCAAGTTTGAGATTCTGTAGCCGCATGACCTCAGGGCTTTCGATGCTAGCTCCGCATGGTCGGAACCAAGATGAAAGAGATATGCGGAATTCACAAGAGTGGCAAACGATGACTGGCTTACTTGATCCATATTAATTTGCTTTTCAATAGCGCTTGAAATCGCGGCAGGCACCTCTTGTCTCGGAACACCGGTTCCATCCAGCGGGTTGAGATAAGAAAAGAAAAAAGGGCTGACGGCGGATAAAACGCTTGTGGGTTCCGTTCCGAAAATGATTTCGTAAAGTTCATTTCCATCCTCGGTTTCGCGCTTATGTTTTTGCGGTGTCGTGATTATCCGGTAGAGAAAATTCGCCCTGATATTCTCGGCCGTGTCGAAAACCGGGTTCCATCCGGGTTCAACGCGCATATCGACAAGTGATTGAATATAATGTTCCATCCAATAATCTCTGAACAAGTTTTCGCAGAGCAATTCAATATCAACGTTTGAATTTACCAGTTGACGATGAATCATCGATGCCTGAGATAAAGCCGCCAACCTGCGGTAAAAAGGCGGCTTTGACGAGAGAAGGCGCGTTCTTGACAACTCTCCGTCCACAAAAAAGAACAACGCCGAGAGAAGCTTGAATCCGCTCGCTTCTCCACCAGCATCATCACGTACGATCTGTCTGATAAGGCGAATAAGATAAGGCTCGATCTCGGGTTTTGACGGAAGAATCCGCAGACCGACTTCAATAGCCCCTATTTGCGAAATCCTGTCTCCGCGGTCTTCAAGAAACTCGAAAGCACGGATGAGGTTGTCGTCATCCAGGCGGTCGGTCTGTATTTCATGTGCCAAGGCGGGGTGCGACGAGAGAAAAAGGCTGAACAGAAAACCTTCATACGGCCGCCATTCAGACAGCTTCTGAAAGAAGGGCCCGCAGACATTAGACGCGTAATCCCGTATCGATGCACTCCCGTCATATTCACCGATCAACCTATCAAAATATTTCTCGGAAGAAGGAACCCAGGAAGAAATTCTCCCCCCTCCATGGATATCCCTGCGTATGGATTGCTCAATGTTCGCCGGCGTATTTACAATATCGCTTTCGAACGCTTCAACTTCTCCATCTTTGAGAGCACGTTTTTCAAAAATCTTCCGCCAGGAATCTTTCACATCGCCTGACAGATTGATCGCCCAAGCCGCTTCTTCAAGAAAATTCAGCCGCACTTCCCGCTCGGGGAAAAGCGAAATAAAACTAGGCGGAAGGGCATATTCCCTGTCCCCTTGGAAAAGCGCTATGCTCTTCGGAGCATTATTCTTCGTTGCATCCCTGATCTCCCATTTCTGACCATCATCGTCAACCACTTCTGCACCCGATATCCCCGAAAAAACCTTCCTAACGGCCCCGCACAGTTCGGAAAGCCGAACCAAGACGGCGGGAGACCCGAAAGAAACAACTTGGTCTGCCTTGAGCCCGTGCTCTCTGCGAAAATCCGGATCCCGAAGCAGAGCGTCCTGGAATGACATCGGTACAATCCGCAACGCAGAAAACACCCATGCCTCCCTGGAATACGGGTCTTTCATCTCGGGTTCCTCGGCCATCGCAACTTCCACAAGTCTCGAAATCTCTTTTCGGTACCATTTGAGAAGCCAGGAATACAAACCCGGCCGTTGCGTTTTCATCGGAACCAGGATTTTATCTTCCACCCATCTCCAGTATTCCTCCAGAATTTCCTGCGATACTCTCATCGGGAACAGAAGACGCACGATTCCTTGCCCCTCAAATTCGGCCTCATCCATGTTATTTTTGTTCTTGTCGGCAAGACTGCGGAACCATCCCAGAATGTCAACCGACTCCAAAATCCAGTCTGAAATAGCCCGCACCCTAGCCAAGTCGGCATCCGCAGTCCATAATTCCTTGAGCGTCAGGATAAAAGCTGTCAGAAATGTGTCCGCCCAAGACATTTCCTTGGGGAACTGGAAACAGTCGTTCATCCTGACGCAGAGTATGTTCTCCCTGATGGCTCTGAGCCCTGGAGACTCATCAACCTTATCATCCTTAAAGCTGGAGCAATCGATATGGTGTCTTAACTGGCGAGGATTCACCGGAATGAAAAAGTATCCGGCACAATAAAGCTTGGTTCTGTAATCGAGCAATGCCTCTAGCGTTATAAAATCGGACGACCACAGCTCATCAAGAACATCCAATGTTGACAAAACCGAAGCCTGGGCATCTCCATGGCTGATATCAGCATTCTGGTTGAAGCATTTGTCATCCACGACAATCGCGTCGCAATCCCCTGTCAATGAGAAGATGTCGGCAAGGTACCTGCACAATATATCCTCCTCCTCTTTGTTGACATCAAATTGTCTGGATACCCTTACTTTTCCTGACATTATTCCAGAATTCAGCGCACAACGTATGTTTTCTATGACTTCTGATCCCCTGCCAGAAATTTCCTCATAAGAAAGAAATTCGTTTGCTCTGGTTACCTTTGCCGGAGAAACAACTGGCCTGAAACCCGCATCTTTTAGCTTTTCGAGCATTCTCAAGCGGAGAAAATATTCAACGGTCAGTTCGTCCAGATACAACACTGCCCCGTCAGCAATCTCCGGCTGGTTCGGCCAAGGTTTTTCGTGAATGCGCATGTAATCATGCGCATTCTTTTTTTCCTTGTCCGTAATCAGGCCTTTCCGTCGCAGCTTATCAACGACAGACACGCAACCGCAGAGCACAGACTCGTGTGCAGTCAAATCGGCTTCTTCATCCATCAGCGAAGCGTCGGCGTAAACGGGAGACGAGCGGACGACCAGGTGCTGAACATCATCAGCTTCCCTCGATTTTTCCGCTTCCGTTATTAAAATCGCCAGGTCGTCTCCGACCTGAGAAACAAGATCGGCATCTGGAACAACGGCAGTTTTAAGCTCCTCAATCTTACGCGTGGCAAGCAGGTCCCGTACCTTGCGCGCATCCTTTATGCGACTCGGCTGATGAAATTCAATTTTCCGCTTCTCCTCAAAGAGCCAGGCAAGCGTTGAATGCGGCACACGGATAGTTTGGAAAGCATCGAAAACCTTACCGAGCAACTCTTCATCCAGAAAACTGAGAGTAATCAATGCGGTGGCATCAATTCCAAGCGTTATGTCGGTTTCTATTTCCATCGGCATCCTTTTGCCGCTGTAGGCAGGAACCAGCCTTCTTCTTCGCGGATCCGTTTCCGAGAGGTTCGCAACGGCCGGGAAGAACGTAAAGTCAAAAACTGACCTATGTGAAGAATAAGCTGCAAGAAATACCGGAAGGTCTCCAGAAAAATATTGGCACAAGGTTTCCGACCATCGCTGGTCTCCTTTCGATTTCAAGTTCAAAACATCTTTCAATGAAACCGGATGCATTGGACCATTGTCCCCAGAGAGTGACACGGCTTCTTGAAGCCACTGGCCTGCCTCCTCATCGTTCTCCCACCCGGCTTTTGAAGCCAGGAAATAAGCGGCGGCCAGCACAGCGGCATCGTCTCCGCCTTTTTCCACCGCAAGCTTTGTCAGATTTTTAGCGTTTGGCAATTTAAGGAGTACCGCTAGTTCGGCAACCGTTATGAGTTCCCGTGCGGTCCTTTGATTCTTATGCGAGTACTCTTCGGCGACAAAAGCTTCAAGGTCGTTCCAGTCGCCCGAGGAAATCGCAAGCCCGGTCCTCAGTTTACGGTACTCTTCATCATCCTGAGCGTAATTCAATTCCCCCAACAAGGAACGGGCTTTAACCAGTTCACCTTCATGACACAAGGCCGAGAAATAAGATCTCCGAAGATTGTCAGATTGCTCAGGTAAATCCCTGTTCGCTTCTATAAACTCTACGAGGCGACCGGTCTTGCGTGTCCTGAGCAAAGATTTTGCCAGCTTCTCCGCATCTGGCAGTGAACCAGTTCTTTGGAACAAAATGTCGGCATATTCGCAAAGGTCGTCGAATCTATCTTCGTGGTCAAGCTCGTTAACCAAGGCCCTCAAATCATTTAGGGAATCCGTTTCCGCAAACCGCCTCTTTCCAAACTCAATCGTATCACCCTGTTCCGCTTCAGGAATCATGTCCTGAAAGTATTCGTACTCGACATCTGAAATTCCCTCCAGCTTAAGTGTTTCAAGACACTCTTTCGCCCGGCTGGCAAGTCCAGCTCTGGAAAGCATCTCAATCTGGAGAAACTGTAGCGACTTTTTATCAAAGTATCGTTCAAGTTCGTTCTGATGGTGCTCCATCTCATCAGCCATAGCCTCGGGAGTTTCCCTAGTCAAAATTACAGCGAGTCGGGCTTTTGCGGCATCAAAAGTAATTTCGCCGTGAAGAGCCGTCTGTCGTTCGATTTCCCGCTCAATCGCCTGAAAGTTAAGGCTGACCCCGAACTGAATGCCGAGCTGTACAAGATGAAGGGCGGATTCGGGACTGCGAAGCTTAGCCTGCAGAAGTTGCCTTGCCTCATCCCGTTTGTCGGGATTTCTCAAGTCCAGCCAAAGGACGTACTCTTCGCATGTTTTCGCTACATCATGGCAGTTCAGCTTCTGCGCAATCTTGGCGGCCTTCATGAAGTATTTACGCGCCTTTTTACGGCACTTAATCGCAGGCCTGTTTGAATCTAGAGGAAATTCCGCAGCGTCAAATGGTGGATGTCTAAATATTCTCGAGCGAAGAAGGTCATCAGGAACAGCCTTTGAGAGATAAGCCATAGCTGCCATGTAAAAGAGTGCGGGTTCTTCTTTACTTAAATCTTCATTCGACAGCGAATCAAGGCAATTCTGCGCCAGACCCCAGTGAGCGAGTTTAAGCTGATTCATCAAAAGGAAGTACTTTCCTTCGGAGTCCAGTTCGGCAACGTCAATCTGCGCACTTCTCAGCCAGTCAATAGCCCCCTGTTCGCCTTCATGCCTTGCGACAACCATAAGAGCGGCAGACTTGGATACAGGCAACCCGATTTCAGCCAAAATACTCAGAGCTTTCGTTTTGTCGCCCTTGCGCGAGCATATGAAGGCCTCCGCAATCCCGGTTTCCGCGCAGACCTCCAGATTCTTTGCCCGAGAAAGGTAATCTTCCGCCTGCTGCAGCAATTCTTCGTCCGACAACATCAGCCGTACGCACCATGCCAGCGCGCGGCTTCTTACGGAACCACTACCCGAAGAGAACTCCCCTTCGGCAAGTTTCTGCGCAAGTCTAAGTGAAGAAGACGCAATGTCTGACCCGATAAAAAACCGAGTCTTTCGCAGCTTGTCCACTTCTTCTTCAATTTTCTGATCAATTAGGCCGGTTGGGAGCTGAGGGAGGAAAGAAGAACTCGCATTAGCCGGTTCCGAGTTAGACAGAGACCCCTGAATCTTCTCATGCTCCCGCTTCCACTTCTTGAGTTCTTCTGCAGGGTAAGATTCATGCTGGCAGTCAACTAGTCTATGATGGGTCGGACAAAGCAGAATTAGGTTCTCTGGAGAATTCAGTTCTTCTGCCGTTAATCCCGGTTTCCATCTCGGGCCCTTTTCACTAAGCGCGTGGATGTGGCAGACATGCCCGATGACCTGCTCGTCGGACTGCTCGGTGGGCGGTTCAACAATTTTATGGGTGCATTTGGGATAAGCACACAGGTTTTTGCTCCTAATAAACAGGATTTTTAAGGTCCTAGATGAATAGGATCGACTTATTTTGGATCGTGATTTCATGAACCTATCATTCTCCTTCCCCATTGCCCAGCCCGTTCAAACAGCTTGTCTGAAAAACCGCTAAACATTCGTCCTGTATTATACTTCCCCGGACTAAATTTCTGAAAGACTTTGATCCTATATTCCATAAATAATCCAGAAGGAGCCTCTTTCTCCGGTTTCTGTCGGCACACCGTCCGAGACCAGCAATTACTTTCTTTCAGTCGTTGACTTCCTAACCGTATCCTGTAGCGTATAGAAGTACAATACTTTAAAGGAGAGTTTTGTGCAAGAAAAACCCGCGCACCCCGGAATTTTTATCAAAGAAAAAATTTTCCCGGCCGGCATGACCGTCACGGCCGCCGCCGAACTGCTTAATATTGGCAGGCCCGCGCTCTCAAGGGTTCTAAACGGAAAGGCATCCCTCTCCCCTGGGCTGGCCGAACGCATACAGCAAGCCTTCGGTTTCCCGGCCGAAAAGCTTCTGAAGATACAGGCTTCCTATGATGCGGAAATATCAAAAAACAGCAACGCGCAAAGTCCTGTCGGTTCTTACGTGCCTCCCTTTCTCCAGATTCGCGCACGACAGGTTGAAAGATGGGCATCGGAAAACACCGAGGCGCGGAGAAGACTTGCGGTGCTTCTGCGACTTCTGGTGAATTCAACCGGAAGCGGCCTAAGGAAGGTTGATTTTCCGGGAAACGACGATGCCGAGAGACCGGGATGGGACGGGGTTGTTGAAGCTGACAGGGTAACCCCCTGGATTCCTCAAGGCTCTTCGGGCTGGGAGTTCGGCTGCGGCCAAGATATCGAGCGCAAAGCCGATGGCGACTTCAAAAAAAGAACCGGGGACATAACGGAAACAGAACGCCTAGCCACCACTTTTGTTTTCATCACACCGAGAAGATGGACAGGGAAAAACGACTGGGAAGAAACTCGTCGCAAAGAACGTCAATGGAAAAACGTGCGGGCCTTTGACGCAAGCGACCTCGAGCAGTGGATTGAGCAGTCGATTCCAGCCCAGATATGGTTCGCCCACGAAACGGGAATTCCCAGCAAAGGGGTGTTTTCGCTGGAACAGTGCTGGAAGCACTGGCAGGCGGACTGCGAGCCCGCCCTTGTCCCGTCCCTTTTCGACCAGGCGTTAATGGAATCAAAAAAACGCGTCGAGCGGTGGCTTGCGGCTCCTCCGGGCGAATCCCTTAAAATAGCGGCCGATTCAACGGCGGAAGCGCTCGCGTATCTCCATGTCGTGTTCTCCAAAAAGGAATCCTTGTTTCGGGAAAACAGGGACAAGGTGGCGGTTTTCAAGGAACCCGGCATTTTTCCAGATCTTCTTTCCACGGAATCCGGTCTAATAGTCGTTTCGACCTCCCCGGAAACCGAACGCGAACTTGCCCCCTACCGGAAGTCTCTAAAAACAATTCTCGTTTATTCACAGAACATGGCGAACGTGAATCCCGACATAACCCTGAAGCCGCTTAACTACTTCGCGCTTGACGCTTCCCTGGAAGAGATGGGATTCAACCAGGATGACATCGACCGATACCGCCGCGAGTGCGGCTACTCCCTTACGGTTCTCCGCCGTCGGCTCTCAAGGCTGCCGAAAGTCAGGACTCCGCAATGGGCGAGCACGGAGCACGCGGAAAAGCTGATCCCCATGGCATTTGCGGGCGTATGGAATTCCAACAATGAAACGGACAACTTTCTCGTCTCGGAATTAGCGGGTGGAATGGATGTTGAAAGTGAAATCCGCAGGCTGTCTCAGCTTGAAGATTCTCCCGTATGGTCATTTGACTCGTATAGGGGCGTGAAGTCGAAAATCGACTCTCTGTTTGCGGTCAGCGAATCCGTAACGGCGTCGCATATCGAGAAGTTTTTTCAGGTGGCGGAAATCGTCCTCTCAGAAGACGACCCTGCTCTTGACCTCCCCGAAGACCAGCAGTGGCTTGCGGCGTTGCACGGAAAATCCCGGGAGATTTCAGACCTGCTCAGAGGAAGCGTAATCAACTCCTTTGTCCTTCTTGCCGTGCACGGCAATGAGCTTTTTAGGGAAAAGATAGGTTTTTATATAGAAACGCAGATCCAGAAAATAATAAGAGAACTGCTTGAACCCCTTACCGCAAGGACTCTTGAAGACCAGTGCGACGCTCTGCCCGCATATGCGGAAGCAGCCCCCGGCACATTTCTGTCTATCATAGAGCAGGGGCTTGACGAAAACGAAAGCAAGGAACTCATTGAGCTTTTCCGCCCCGCGAGCACGCCTTCTTCCGCTTCCCCCGCCAAGGCGGAAACCCTCTGGGCACTTGAGTCTCTTGCCTGGTCCAGCGAGCACCTAGTTCGCGTGGTGGAAATACTGGCCCGACTCGCCGAAATAGAAGAGGATATAGCCGACAACCGAGCTAACAGCGCAACAAACAGCCTTGCGGCCATATTCCGGTCGTGGATGCCTCAGACTTCTGTGCCCGTTGACGATCGCGTTGAGATATTTAACCGTCTTCTGGAAGAGTGCCGCAAGGATGTAGGCTGGTTTCTGTGTTTTGAGCAATTAAGAATCGGACACAGAACCGGCCATTACAGCCATAAGCCAAAGTGGCGAACCGACGGACATGGACACGGGGAACCCGTAACGGAAGACGAGAGCAGAAAATTCATCCACAACGCAGCAAGAAAAGCCTTTGACTGGAAGCCTCATACAAAAGAGACTCTCGCAAACCTGATTCAGTGTCTAGGTCCTCCCACTGAAATACCGTATGAGTGGCTGCCTGAAGTCTGGAAACTGCTTGAAAACTGGCACAACGAGCAAAGCACTTCGGATTCGGAAAGGGCCTGGCTTTACGAAGTAATGCGCGCATCGGTTGATTTCGGGGTTTTCCCCGAGGCACGCAGGATATATGAAATGCTTGAGCCTTCGGACCCGATTCTTGAGCACCAGTGGCTTTTTCGGAAGTTCTCCGTCCCGCGAGCAAAAAAGTCCGATTACCTGAAATCCGCAGACTTCCGCAAATACGCAGAGAATATCAGAGAACAGAGAATATCCGCTCTCCATGAAATTCATTCCAAGCAGGGAATCGGCGGACTGATAGAGCTTGCGAGATACGGGGAGGGGCAGATGGTAATCGGGAGTCTGTCCGTGCAGGTCGATTCTTTTGATGACAATGAGGCAAAAGCTCTTGTCCTGAAAGCTCTTGACGGCACCACGGAAGAAAACAGCCAGCAGATGGAGACACTGATCGCAGGAACCCTCAGCGGACTTGAGGATGCTCGTCTCGAAAAAATCCTTAAAGGTTTCTCGGAAACAATTCCCGAAGAAAGGTTTCTCAAGATTCTCCTGCTCGCTCCTTTCGGCAGGAAAACTTGGGAGTTTGCAGACAAACTGCCGGGAGAAGGAAGATTGAGATATTGGAAAGAAGTCAATTTGCAGATGATTTACGACCCATTTGAAGTAAATGAAGCCGTGGAGAGGCTGATACAGGTAAAACGTCCTCGCGAGGCGGTTTTCCTGCTTGAATACGATCTTAAAAGCATTGAACCGAGGCGCATATTGCGGCTACTTGAAGCTATCGTCAAAATCGGAAACGAAGAACAAAATAATTATCAAGTAAATCTCGACCAGGAGTTTGTTGAAGAAGCATTAAAACATCTGGATGAAAGAACGGACATCCCAAGTGTACAAATATTAAATCTGGAATTTGAATTCGTTAACCTCCTAGAAAGATCGGAAAGAGGTATGCGTGTTCTGGAGAGAAAAATAAACGACCACCCTGAACTTTTCGCAGAAATGGTTGTGCTGGCATACAGACGCGATGACGGACAAGAAGACAAAGTCCCATCTTCTGTTCCAGAAAATGTCGTTAAAAACAGAGCATGGAAAATGTACAGGGCAATTAAAGCGATAAGGCAGCTTCCAGGACGAGATGAATCCGGAAACCTAAACACGAAGAGGCTGATTAAGTGGATTTTTGATGTGCGGGGGAGGTGTGAGCAACGCGGACGGCTTGGTATGAGTGACATCTGTATAGGCTCTCTTCTTTCGAATTCGCCGAAAGGCAATGACGGTACCTGGCCATTCGAACCCGTCAGAGATGCGTTGGAGAAAGTTTACAGTGAACATCTCTGCAAAGGATTTAAAATGGGCAGTTACGATTCATCCCGCATACATATAGGTCATGGAGGTGACCCGGAACGTGCAATTGAAAACAGGCATAAAGAATGGGCACAGAGAATACAGTACTCTCACCCGAAAACATCTAAAATACTAAGAGAGATTGCCGAGTACTATTCTAATCTGGGAAGGCATTATGATATAGAAGCTGAAAAGCTCTATCGGCAGTTGTCTTTCTGACACGAAGCAAAAATGAAAACTAATATGATCAACTAGGCCGAAGCTTATTTAAAAAAACTCTAGGAGGATTTCCCTTGAATATGGATAAAGTAAGAAGAGATCTAAGCGATCTGATAGAATTTCCTCTGGAAACTCAAGAAAATGAATATAAAGGATGGATTGATCTTGACGACAAGGTCGTGCGAGCTAGCATCGCCAGTCACTTGGCTGCTCTGGCTAACCATGGGGGCGGACATCTAGTTTTCGGGTTTCAGGACGATCTGACCCCGGACCCGAATCGTCCAGCTTCAATAGACAAATACAACCGGGATACCTTCACAGGTATCGTAAAGCGCTATTTGAGTCCTTACTTTCAATGTGATGTACACATCGTTACGAACAAAAAAGGCGAAGAATTTCCGGTCGTCAGAGTCCCTGCTCACGAGAACGTACCGATTATGGCGAAAGCGGACGGTCCTCAAGATAGAAAAAAGAAACCTCAAGGCATCATGATCGGGAAATGCTACATTAGGAAACCGGGGCCGGAGAGTGCGCCGATTGACAGCTCTCAGGAATGGAGCGCCCTGATAAGGCGGTGCACTTTGAACGACAGAACCAATCTGCTCAAGGATTTTGCTAATATAATACGCCCAACCGAAGGGGCGACGCCTAATGCACAACAACAACTTGAGAATTGGCACCAAAAGGTGGACAAGCGTTTTCTGGATTCACTTTCTAAGGTCTCAAGTTCTAACTGGCCAGTGCCATTTAAGGATAACCGTTACCAATTAAGCTACTTGATATCTTCAAATGGTGAAGAGCTTTCTCTAGAGCAACTTAAGGAAGCCTTAATGGAAGTGCAGAACGATACCCGCAATATGATGCGGATTTATGGGCACATGTTTTACCAATGGAATGACCCATCGCTTGCGCCAGTGTTCTGCCCTGAGGAAGCAGACGGAACGGGAGGAAGTGTACTCGAGGGAAATCTAATAAAGGAATTGCAGAAATTTCCGGAGTTCTGGCGTGTCGCACCCGATGGACGTGCGAGTCTGATTCGACCATACTTGGAGGATCGCAGCGAAGGTTTCAACGATATTGTTCAGGAAGTCAAAGGTCCTTGGTTTTCTCCTGAAACAATCGTTCGAGAAACAGGAGAGTTTGTTATCCATGCTATGTTGTTGGCAAAACGGTTTGAATCGGCGACTCAAGTGAGTTTCCGATGCACTTGGATAGGTCTTGAAGATCGGGAAATTGCGGAATTTAACTCATCGGTCTGTTGGCGCTCGAGCCGTAAGGCTAGGGTGAATAAGCGCACTACGGAGAAAACATATACTACCGCAGAATTAACGGCCAAGTGGTCAACCATTGTATCAGATCTAGCCTGCCCGGTACTCTATGTTTTTGGACTTAATTGTGGAGTGGACTTTGTTGAAAACATGAAGCAAAAATTCATCATAAAGAGATAATCCTGTCACCGAGGACATTGTCTCTTTCGTTGTGACATGAGATTCTTATCCTGTTTGTTGCGCTATAGATGTTTATTCTTAGAAATACGTAGTGGAGACCCTGCTAATGCAAGAAGCGATAAAATTGCTGGCTACAGTAATTCAGCAGACTAAATTTCACCAGAAGCGTATGGGGACATTTACCGCCATGGAACTACGTAGCATATGGAGCAGTGATAAATTATCAGCAAGACTTGTCGAGCCTGAAGTTCCCGAAAACCTGCTTGCAAAATTTACAGATCAACTCCGCCGGTTGTTATATGACTACTTGGACACCAAGACCGACCGTATAGGAAATGGGCTGGTTGATCTAATGGGTGGTATGCCGAACCCCGAGATAAACCACTTCGCTGAAGATTTAATCAGGGGTGCGGCTATTTTGGGACCGGAACGCGTGCTAGAATTGCTGTTCGGATGGATTAAAGGCGAACCGTTCCATTACAAAATGAAAGCTTTGCTCCTTGGTGTGAGCATTGATCAACCGTTGGCTTTGAAGGAAGGAATACGCATTAGCAGTCTACCGAAATCATTAACCGAATTGACTCCTCATCTTCCTTTATTCAGCATACCTAACTATGGTTACATGGGTTTTTTAGGTGGTGTAATTCTATCCATCGATTGTGAAGCAGGACCACCTTTTTACGCACCAACAGAAAGCGAACCATTTTTTAAAGATTTCAAACATACATGGGCAAACGGAAAAATCCCGGGGCTTTCAATCGAAACATTCTGTGAAGCTTTATCCCTTGCATGCAACAATTACGTATACCGGAAATTCCTCTGGAGGGATTTTGAAGATCTTGAAGAATTAAATACCGCTGTCGGTACTGGCATGTCATTTGTTGATGTACCAACTCATAGTCTTACAATACCTCTTTCACAGAAACATTTGGAGCAAGCACGGGATATACATTTTGGACGTTCTTCTTTTGGAGAAAAAAGAAGATATCTGGATACCGCCGTTAGCCGATGGATGAAATCGAAACGACCTAACGCAGGTCTTGCGGATAAATTCATCGATTTGAGAATTGCACTTGAAGCATTGTATCTAGAAAACGATTATGAAGGTGAAAAAAGATTTCGGCTCGCGGTTCGTGGGGCATGGCATCTGGGTGCCAATTTTACCGAAAGAAAAAAGTATTATAAAACGCTTCTTGATGCCTATAGTCGTGCCTCAAAAGTTGTACATGCAGATGAAGCAAAGATTACGGAAAAAGACAAAAAGCTGCTTGCCGACGCTCAGGATGCGTGCAGAGAGGGTATTCTGAAAAGACTAAAAGAGGAACAAAAGCAGGACTGGAACGAGATAATATTGGGAAAGAGCTTATAGCTGAAAACATAGACATTGCCCAATTCAGAGGGGATCGGGATATCCGCCTCCAAAACTCCAAGCTTCCATGTTCCATTCCGCTTCAACCAAGTCTGAAGCGGCGAATATGAATCCCAGAACCTCCGTCAGGAAACGCATTCTTTTCGGTTCGCAGTCCGCGTCGCTCTCATTCCTCGGCTCGTGAACACAGCGATTGCGGCGATCCATCGCTTCGCCAACTGCCAAAAGGAGTTTAGGAATCCTGCTTTCTCCAATCTGGCCAATCACAAGTTGCACCCTTCGGCAGACTTTTTCGCTAACGGTAGTCACTCAGATAGCTTCGCGGAAAGTTTGAGAATCCTTTCTACTGGCAGTCTATCGAGGGCATCCAACGTCTCAATATTTGTCGAATCTAATCGGCGGTCACCGATAAAGCATTCGATATGGTTTTCAAAAAAACTGGATACGCCGCGGCTGTATAAATCAAAAATGCGTCTTGATTCCAGTCCCAGAACAGAGTTTACAGAAAAAATTCTTATTCCTCTTGACTTGGAATAGACCCAAACAAAGGAAGCCGGTGTCCGAGAAAGCATCTTCTCGCACTGGGAACGCAGGCGGTTCCAATCCCGTTTTGAAAATCGCTGACCGGGTTCCGCTTTCTTCGCTTGCGCCAGGAAACCCTTTGTCGCGCTGTAATCCGGCAGAGCCAAGTCGAGGATTCCCATCAGATCCGCACCATGCCGCTTTTCTTCGGCGGCGACGCCGCGACCTGTTCTGAGAGTACGGGCTTTCCAGACTATGCCGCCGCGGGCCCGCTTTGCAGTTCCGGGCTTAGTCAGGGAAAGGGGGCGATCTGGATCCGGCATTTCCCTCGCCAGATCTCCATACGCAATAAGCTGTCGGCTTCGAATACGACCTTCAATCGCCTCGAGGATACGGTCCGTCAATTGCGGTTCCTCCTCAACACGGCCTTCGCGGTAGGAGTCAAGCGCTCCATCCGCCGCATCGGAGATTTCCCGGGCGATTCTCCTTACACTCTTCAAACGCCTAATCATTCAGCCTCTCTTCAACGTAAAAGCGATGCATTGCGAAGAAGTTCTCAAGTGGAGCGGGTTTTCGCATAGACCGTCATGCAACAATGTAGATTACTTGCTTTTTTGGGGCTCTAAAAACGGGGAAGACAAGTGTGACGGAATACATTTTCTGTTCCGGCGAGATGCCCTTGATTGCACTTCGGACTTGAATAGAAATACATTAAAAATTGCGTTTCAAACTCGAAACCACAAGTTAATCCACATCCAGTTGGTATTCGATTTCAGGAGTTTCAAACCCTGCTTTCTCGAAATATTCAATCCACAGTCTGATCAAACTGGGGTCAAGACTTCGGCTGGTCTCATAACGATTGTTCAAAAAGATGATTTTTATGTCAACATCTTCATTGCTCGGAGAAGTTGAGTCAATGTAATCTCTGGCCGAAGAATTGCTCATCAACTGATCAAATGCCGGGCATGAGTCCGGCTTTGCTGAATTTTTCGTTCTGCAGAAATTGTAAAAGGACATCCTGTCAGAATGCTGCATCATGTCGGAGACGATGACCAGATTTCTTTTTGGGTAATCTTTCGCGAAATCAAATTTAGGGATTTTAAAGATGCTAACAACCGTCTCATATATCAAGCTGTAATCAGACTCTGGCGACTTTTCAAAAATCGATTGGAAAACTTTTTCTGATTCAAGAATAAACCCTTTCCACTTCCTTTTAACGTAAAGCTCCGATTCTTTCCTAGTTGGAAGATCAAATGAATCGAACTTTGTTCTTACCCCTGACTTCGGCCTGCATTTTGAAAAAAGAGGTTGCTGCGATTGCGGAGTTTTTTCGCTTATCAACACGTACGAAAACTTTGTAAAAGGCTGATAGCTTTTAAAAAAACCTTCGGAAAATACCATCTCTTCAATATAGTCCACTTGAGCTTTCTTGAGTTTGGAAGTTAGGTCTAGTATCACAACTGTATGTTCGTAACGCCTGCCGTCCTTAGCGCAGAACTGTTTGTTCAATTCCTTAATGCTGGGGTATTTATCAGGTTCGCCGTTCAAACACCCGGATAAAACAGCTGCAAGCAGGATGCATAAAAATGTTTTAAATATTTTCATATTGCCCCTGAATTTCCTTGACCGACTTCAGAATTTTTTCCCTGAGTTCCGAAACTTGTGTTGTAAAAGTGCTGTAGTTTTCCTCAATATCTTTCTGTACCTTCTCTCTTTTCTGTCTCCTCTGCACATCTTCCATATAAACATCACTCGACTCTTCAAAAACCCTGGAGGGATCTTTCTCGTGATCCTCGTACGAAAAAGGAGCTTTGTCCTCGAACCTTTCTGGCAGGGGGTATTCAGTCAGCTCTCTTTTTCCCTTGTTGGCGATCATGTATTCCCTGAGCATATGATTTATATCGTTTTCGGCATTCAGAATTTTTTTCCTGTATGAATCAAATCTGGTTTGCAACAGGTTGGTCTCATTACTCCACGCATTAAGAGTAAGAGCCAGCGTTTCTTTCATTTCCCTGCCTTCTCTCTGCCCATCCGCAAAAATCCTCTGCACCCCTGAAACAAGTCTTTTTAGTTCTGAAAGAATTTTTTCTCTGGATTTGCTCAGGATACGAGCTTTTCTTCCGTAATCCGGGTAGATATCATCAAACAAGTAACCGTCTAGCAAAGAAAAGACAGCGAACGCGAAACCCAGAACCGATATAACCAGGCTTTGAAAAGTCAGCGGTACTTCCCACGGGGAAAGAGCTTTCTGCAACGATAGCGATATTTTATCAAGTTCGAGAATTTCAGGACTGGACGCAATCTGTTCTGCAACACCCCTGAAAGCACCATACGCCCAGTTCAGATAAAAAATCAGAATCATATAAACGGCAAAGATAAGCCATGCCGTACTTTTAGGACCCGAACTTATATGATTAATATTTTTCAAAAAGTAATATCCCACGGCAAATGAAATAAGAACGTTTACGAACGCCACGCCAAAAGTAAGTCCGACCCCTTCAACTGTTCCACCTGGAAGAACGCCGCTAACCAGCTTGGTATTCATCATAACTTCAACAACAAAGAGAACAGCAATAAATGCGAGGTAGAACACGGACTTCAACAAAGTGGTTGGCACAGGCATCCTATCCAGTTGATTTATTCTCCTGAACTGTTCGTACTCTCTTTTGTTTCTGTTATATTCGGTTGCGAGTTCTGATAACTTCAATTTCTTGTTATCAATGCGGTTTTGTGCTCTAGCCCTTAAGCTATTTAAGATTGTTTTAAAATTTTCCTGATTCAAAAAAGCCTTGTAGGAATTGATCCTGCTCTCCAGCTTCTCAAAGTATTCACCGCCTTCATGAGCCAATCTGTGCTGATATTCATGCGCATCGGCCAAAATTTCGTTTTCTGTATCAGACAAAGTTTTACCCGAAGGGATGCCGAAAGATCCGTCCTCCGCCCCCTGTTTCTTGATACGCCTATCTTTTTCTTTTCCAACTCTGTCGAAGTCTTCCCATTCGATAACAGGCAAGCTCTCGTTCCACTTAACCGGGTTAAATTCTCCGGAGTCTTTGTTTGTATCACTCATTATCCCCACCTTTTTTAGAGCGCACAGATATAAAATATGCAACGAACTGTAAATTCTGGATAA
>JGI24795J26692_1000153_pt1 | contig 39830 bp, 31 predicted proteins | sample PinacodermBB_FD_26692 | JGI IMG/M metagenome (IMG submission 26692)
ATCTATCAAAGGTGATACAGGTGTATCTATCAAAGGTGATACCGGGAATGAAGGAGATACTGGTGTTGGGGTCAAAGGAGATAAAGGTGATACTGGCACAAATATCATTGGAGACACAGGTGGTATCGGTGACACTGGTGAATCAGGACAAAAAGGGGATAAAGGCGATACAGGCGTATCTATCAAAGGTGATACAGGAAGCATCGGTGATACGGGTGTAGGTGATACAGGAAATCAGGGAGACACAGGTCAGAAAGGCGATACAGGCGAACCCGGCACAAATATCGTTGGAGACACAGGTGGTATCGGAGACACCGGCGAATCAGGTCTAAAAGGCGATACTGGTGATAAAGGTGATACTGGCAATATCGGTGATACGGGTATCGGAGACACAGGTCTAAAAGGTGACACGGGCGAGAAAGGCGACACTGGTGACATCGGTGATACAGGAAATGTTGGAGACACGGGCGAAAAAGGTGACACAGGCAACTCTGGTGACACAGGCATTCAAGGCGATACGGGTGTTGTAGACACTTCTAACATAATTGGCACAGATCCTATGCCACCAATGGAAACATTTGTTTCATTAAGTACGGATATGTTAGGCAAGATATATATAGATCAATCGGCACTATACACTGAAATATTATCATTGAGAAACAGTTAAACAAGGAGATAAAAATGAAAGTATTTAGCTTATATAAAAACACGGGGTCATGGTCAATCTGGCAATATATTTACGACATGTTTTTTGACTATACGCCAGAAGGCATCACAGAAACATTTGACTACAAAGAAGCAGATGTAATGTTCACATTAGGCATGCCAGATCAGCCGGCAGTGGAGTTTCCTGACATCGATCCAGTAGCATTACGCAACCCACTTCTTTGGAATCAGATTAAAGGGTTCTCATCCGTCCAAAAAGCATTGCGTGAAACACCTATCATACACTACATTGATAAATTCGGTGTTTCGCTTGGCGATAACGTGTATCGTCCTTTCATTCGCGACATTGATATACCCGTAGCGACTGCTCCATTACCACCACATGCGAATAGTTATGTGATCCAGTGTGTTGACGGTCGCAATTTCTTTAAGGTCAACCGATTAGAACGCCGTGAGCGGAGTGTTATCTTAATACAAGATCAACTGTTACCGATTTTAGATGTGCTGCCAACATTGTTAGAAGATGGCACAATATCACACCTAACAGTCACAAAACGCACTTTTGAAGAGTTTCCGCAGGATGAACAGGATGCATTATTGCCAGCTTATGAGGCAGGCAAGATAACAGCTGGCAACCTCGCACATCCTAACGGTGTTCGTAATGCGCTAAATCAAAATCAGTTTGTCTTGACTACTGGTACGAATCAAGGCACCGAGTATATGGGAATAGAGGGCGGTTTCTGCGGGAGCCAACCGATTTATCCGGACACGCCTTATTACCGAGCACATTTTGGTGATGATATGGGTGTCGCATATTTTGATATTAGTAGTCCAGAAGAAAGTCTAAGATCTATTCTTACATCTACTCCGAATTGGGAAGAACATCGTGAAGGCTTCATAAAGCATTTTGCTGCGAGTCACACAATGCCAGCATTTTGGGAACATGTCCGACAAATAATTGAGAAACCGAATAATGAATAATGTTTATGTTGAGATTGGCACAAACTACAATCCTGAATGGGGTGTTGAGAAGTTGACAGCAGGGCATACCGTCTACTTCATAGAACCTCAACCTGAAGCGTTTAGTCGTATGATTGACTATGTCCGGGCAAACTGCCACAGATACTTTCATAAAGCAAGATTTGTGAATGTCGCGGTTTATAGCAAGTCCTGTCTGGTTGACTTTGAAACTGACACACAATTCACAACCAACAGTGCAGCCGTCACGATTCAAGAGGCAATGAACACAACTAACAACATTCATGGACAGCGCACAATGCCATGCACGTATCTGGTGCATGCGTGTTCATTGTCAGATCTGCTATGTCATATCGCAAATACGACACAGAAACAGGTCTCTGGTGTTTTGATAGATACTGAGGGATCTGAAATGCCGATACTTCAAGGATGGGGCTTTACGAACAAACCAACTGAGTTGATTATAGAAGTCCATCACCCATCAAACCAAACGAAAATCAGATATATGTTATCAGAACACTACGATTATGTTAAAACCGAAGCCAATCCGCAGAATATTTATGTAGAATCTAAACACCTATATTTCAAACTAAAGGAGAATACTGATGAACGATGAACACAGATTTGCTTTTACCGACAATAATAACAGAGATACAGGGCATAGCATGGACACAAGTTATACAGTTGGCATAAACCACCACACTGTCCTTGATGATGAAAAACAGACCATACAAGACTTATCTATCCATCCGCCACGTATTGCTAAGACAGGTCTCGTAGGAGAATCAGGACACATACAAGACTTATCTATCCATCCGCCACGTATTGCTAAGACAGGTCTCGTAGGAGAATCAGGACACATAGGCGACACAGGACACATGCAACTCAGTGGCACTACAGGAGCAATTAGATGAAAATAAGGTTACATTGGCTTGGATTAGCACACACTGTCACACATCCAGAATGGAATGCATGCGCTTTCACTATGAAGGTCTACAAAGGTTGTCCAATGATGACCAGATTAGGCAATACTGTCTATCATTATGGGAACGAAGAAAGTGAGGTTGAATGCACTGAACATGTATCTGTTATGAGCAAGGATGAGTGGACAAAGTTTTATGGTGATTACGACTGGCGTAAAGAGCAGTTCAAACACAGCAATCCAGAAGCATCACAACTCTTTACTAAGAATGCCATAGAGGCAATCCGTGAACGTTACCAACCCGGTGATTTTCTGCTCTGCACGTGGGGCACAGGACATAAACCTATTGCAGACGGTTTATCTGATCTCAAGGACTTGCATGTTGTTGAACCCGGTATCGGATACCCTGATTGTTTCGCTCCGTATCGCGTGTTTGAATCATCTGCCAAAATGCATCTTGTATATGGACAGTGGGATGCGCGACACAAGATATATCAAGATTTTCAAGAGGCATTTAAAGAGATTCTCAGTAAAGAAAAGACATGGGAACTGATATTAGAATGCTTACCACAAACAGCAGCAGCAGTATCGCGTTTGTCACATTTGAATGAATCTATCACAGAATATTACACAACACCGAAGTGGACAGATGCTGTGATACCCAATTACTTCAATCCAGATGAATTCACATATAAGAAAGAGAAAGATGACTACGCTTTGTTTATGGGACGTATAATCAATACAAAAGGCGTTGAAGATGCGATGCGTGTCTGTGATGTGATGGGTTGGAAGTTAAAGGTCGCGGGTCAAGGAAGCATTGAAGAGGAATTCGGTTGGGAACCTTACAAATGCGTTGAAGAGGTTGGATACGCCAATATTGAAAGGCGCAGAGAACTAATGGCTAATGCTCGATGTGTGTTTGTGCCCACTTACTACGTAGAACCTTTTGGCGGAGTGCACATGGAAGCACTTATGAGCGGAACACCGGTGATCACAACGGATTGGGGAGTGTTTCGTGAGACTGTACCTCATGGCGAGGTAGGTTGGCGTTGTCGCAACTTCGAACAAATGGTATGGGCTGCTAAACATATTGATCAAATAGATCCAAAGAAATGTCGCGAATGGGCAATGAACTTCTCAATGGATCGCATCGGTTTAATGTATCAAGAGTATTTCGAGAGTCTACTCCGTAACATCAAAGCAGATAATAAATGGCATCGGTATCCAGGGCGAAAAGATTTAGACTGGTTGAAACGCCCATACAAAAAGAAGCAGATCAAAGAGAAAACCGAACAAATCATTACGCACAATGCTAATCTATATTAGAAGCAATCAGAACGAGATCTAATATATTGACTTCACCATCGCTGTTTACATCCGCGGTGGTGTTTTCATTGCCAATAGCATTCGCAACGAGCACAAGGTCTTGAATGTTCACTTTGCCATCACTATTTAGATCATATTCAGATATTTCTGACACAACAAAACGGACAATCTCAGTAAAGTCATATCGTTGTGCGTTGCCTGCTTTGTCGTATAAATCCATTTGAGAAAGTCCCCACGTGCCCGGTGCACTTCCAACAGGGAGTACTATACGGTGATCATATTTTTTTGATGTGGTAGGATTATTTACAACATATATTGAACTATAATTGTCAGAATAATGGTAATGAGAATGAAGTACCCCTTGTGGGTCTCTAAGACGCACACTGGCATATTCATAACCACTGATATCGTCCTTTACATAAAAAGCAATATCAACAACCGTTTCGCCATTAGGTGCTTTAGGATGCGTTGGTTCTGCTTTGATTGTTATTCTGTTTATATCTAAGACAGGGGGAGTTGTGTCAGGGTTTGTAGTTTCTATTCTGATCCAAGCAGGTTCCTCATCATTGCTGTCTGAAGTAAAATATGTGTGATTGCTATTATTCGCCACGTCTTCCATATAAATATAATTGACTTCATAAGTCCCATCTTGTTTGTAATTAGGTATATGAATTGTCGAAAAAATTTGGTTGCTCCCGTGTCGATGTTTACCATACCCAAACAATGAATAAGTTTTATTATTTTCATCATTCAAACTAATATTACCAACTTGTATACCAGATGCCTCAATAACCTCCCATGTTGCCGTGAGTATCTGATAAGTTTTACCTTCTGGTGTAACAGCATCCGACAACACTAACCTCATAGAATTGGGAACATACTGCGGAGGTTCACAATCTGCCAGTGGATTATCAATATAGAGTTTCCAACCAAAGTCTGTTTGTCCCGCATAACGCTCATTCCCTTGTTTATCCCATACTCGTATTTGGTCTGGTGCCCAATATCCCATTGCAGCATATTTTGATAACGTTGCTGATCCTCGTAGAATTGACGGATTAGTATTTACTGGTGCTAAACCTACATCAAAGAATGTCCCTTTGTCGCTAAATATGCGAATATATCCAGAACTCGCGAGATCCTGTTCACTTTCATTATGGAGTTCAATCTTAATTGTGATAGATTTGTCTTGATTAGGTAATCCCTCAACAGAAAGGCTTACTCGGACAATTCTGCCCGGATACACATAATCAGGATAGAGATTATAGACTTGAAATGTTAGATCCTCACGTATCTGTGAAATATACCGAGTGCCATGCATAATACGATTCTGTATGAATTCATACTTTGCTGGCGATCGAGAACGAAGGAGATCCGGACGCACAATATAAAAACCAATACTCTCTGCCATGTCTTCATCTGGATTAGTGCCGTGCGCATACGCTGTAACGAATTCCGTTTGTTTTGTTGTTGACCATCCATCAGCGTCATCGGGGTTCGGATACCAACCGCCGAGTTCAATCCAGTCTTGTTTGAGTTGATCGTCAAAAAGATATTCCCACAGGAAATGTGCTTTTTCATGCAATATAATGTTATAAATGGTATCGTAATTTGCACCTTTGAACGCAGACTCCATAAACTCAATATATCCAGCTCCAGTCCACGCAACCGCAGCCACACTGGGTGATATTGGATGTGGTAATCCATCAAGCCTACGCACCAGATATTTGAGTCCTGGTGTTTTAAGCATGCCTTGTGGATATTCTTCAAACATAGATATGATCGCGAGTATTTCCTCATTCTTAAATTCTGAAAACCGACCAGCATGTTCACCAGTAGTGTGCCGTGTCAATTCCGTATAATCTGGCACATCGATACTCATATCATACCTTTGTTTTAGTATCTGTCTAACTGCATGCCGATCCGAACCTGAATCGGTAACATACCGGACAACAGCCCGATGTAACCGTCGCGAGAAGAACCGACCACGCACACCTTCTATTTCAGCTAATAATGGATTGGCATAGACAAACGCATCCGCAGCGATCGTTACAAGATTGATTTCTTCATAATGTTCTATTTCAATGTCGTTTTGAACGTGTAAGGATGTGATATGCCAGTGGGAAGTAGGAACTCGGGGTTCTAATTCGTAAGAGTTGTTAGTTGTCTGCGGAATGCTCTCAAATGTCTGTAGTAATGCCGTCGCTTGTTGATCGCTCCATTCAGCACCGAGATGCACGGAATACTTGTCTCGCAATTTTATTGCTGCGCTATGATCCGACAACGTTACAACATCGTCAAGGATTATCACTTGCACAGGTTGAATGACGGTTGCACTTTCCTGTCCTTCAATCGTTTCATTTATTTGCCATTCATACTCAAAGGCAATCCCATTGCCAACAAACAGAATAAACAACACACAGACGAAAATATACCTTCGCATAATAATACCTCACAACAAACTATTTTAGCAATTCGTCTTTTGAAGGTCTATTGTAATTTGGAGGAATTAAGTTGCTGCCTTTGTTCCAGTTTAATAGCCTCACATCTATATTCAATGCTTCTGCTTCCTCTTGGCATGCTGCAATCATTCTATCTGTATGAATGTGTTTTATATAGTTCCATACTTTTGCCCTGTCTTGTCCTGACTTGGCAATTTCCAAAGCCTCTTTATAGGTGTGCAATGCCTCTTGCAGACGACCTAATTCTTTAAACTTTATCCCTTTTTCAATTAGTTGATCAAAAGATTTATAATCATCACCTTTAGCAAGGTGTTCTTTTATATCATCATTCATAATATACTCCTTTTTAGTATACATGCTAATTATATAAACATCCTACCACACCATCCACACGCCTGTCAATCATGGAATGCCTTGAGGGTGTTTATAGTAGACAGAGTATCAGAACAGCACGTAAGGCATTCTGGGTGTCATTTTGCTTAACACTTGTAAAACTCTGCAATGCTACAAAGCGGTTTGGTGGATCTACCAATATTTTTAAGAAAGTTGTTGACCAAACTTGTTCGGTATGTTAGAATTGGGATATAGACATAAGAGTTTCTGCTGACAAAGAAAGAACGCCACACGAGGGAGTATGACGTTCTACAAAATCTTTTAGTCTGTAGACATAACAGAGCAGAAACCACTACACTAAATAGAAGTGGAACTGTTTAAGTATTGTATCTTATAACGCGTGGATAATCAAGAATAATATTTAGAGAGTCCATTTTAGAAGTGGTGTAGTGTCTCAAATTAGAATTATTACATAGAAGGAGTACTACATTGCATCAAATTAACTTACAACCCCCAGCCCCTGTCTTAGAATCCACAAATTCAGTGATTCCCGAAATTCAAGTGTCAACCCATCAAGTCCCGTGTGGTCAACATAGTATCTTTGACCGCGACTATGACGTGACCGAATTTGAGAGAGCCGTGTATCTTATCATCAACTATCATTCGCATTGGGATGGTGGTTATTCCCATGCGTTATCGTATAGAATGATCGCTGACAAACTCGGTGTAAAGCACAGATCGCAAGTTGTGAGAGCCGTCAAATCTTTAATTGCTAAAGGGTGGTTAAGTATTGACCGGCAACGACTAACAGATGGTGCGAACATCTACAAGATTACACATCACAATTGTTTACCGGAACAAGTGCCACTCGATGCCGACCAACGCCCACAGAAATGTGCTATACCGCACGGAGAAGGTTCTGCGGTTGTGTTAGTTGAGGAAGGCAAACTGAGTTGGCGAGCGATGGTTCAGTGGTTTGTTAGTAAGATATTTTCAGACTGGCGCACCGGTATTGTGCAGATGTCTATCAGGATGGCGAATGATCTAATGTCATTTTGTATGCAAACAATATGCGACAACGCTAAAAAACTGACACAGATAGGGTTATTCAAAAGATTGTCTGCCAGAAACGCCATGTCTGAGTATCAAATCTATCCACAGCCGTATCCTGAGAAACATGAACGGCAAGCCCGACAGTGGTATGAAAAGCCGTTGCCGTTGATAAATGGATACTATTACGCATACAATCGACGGTGGAGGTTCAGTAGAGAAAACCTAAGAGTTCAGATGGAAGATGTCTGTGGAAAATGGCGTTATGCGAGTATGTCCGAACTCTTAGAGATTAATCCACAGATTCATCGCGCTTTTACTGAGTATATTGACCGTCTCGCGCGAATGATGCAAGATTCAAATTTATACACCACCGCGCGGTGTTAGATAGAATTGGTAAATCCAAAATTAGTACAGGAAAAATGCTAAAATCAACAACCTACAACCTCAATACCAGTAAGCCCTCACAAAATTGCCACAAACCAAGTGTTCACATATACGCAGCGGTAGTGGTAACCAATAAGGAACAGCTGGTAACATATCAACAATTCTGTATCTGCGAAATCTCTGTTTCTACGGCAAAATTGATAATAACTTGTTGGTATGAGTTCAGAATTGAGTAATTAGGTTATCAGATTTAGCAAAATTGCCACTGCCGATGATGGTTTGGGAGTGGCGAGTGGATCGGTGCGTCCTCTTAATTAAATTCAGACAGGCTTTTACCTTCGTGAGTATCACCATTATTTTTTAGAATTATTTGAAGGCGGGGCTGAAAACGGATGAATAATATCACAAAAAAAGCCCCATGTGAATTTTGCAGGACACAACAGACGACCCTTTCATTTTGTTATTTGACAGAAATGATCTTATCTGTTTTTTAAAGTTCGCTTGTCTTTATTAGACGATGGGGGGAGTGTAGGGCGGTTGTGTTCATCCCTTCCATTATCTGCCCAATCTGCCCACTTCGCATGCATTTCGGCTCTGCCTTTAGCTTTACCTTCAGCTCTATATTTCTTTTTTAGGCGAGCGGTCCGTCTGAACAACATAATATCTACACCTTCTTTGACTATAATAACGACTGTTCCTACTGACAGTATACGAGGTATATGGTCTGTCATGTGGAACAATGCTTTGAACCAACTTTTTGTAGAAATACCTTCGTATAAATAAGCGACGAGCAACCCGAAGATTACGATACAAGCAGCTGAGACCATTGTATCTTCAGCATCTTTGACTGTAAATAATGTAGATCTCTTTTGTTCTACAGCGGGATCTTCTGCCTGCTTTGTCACTTATACCTCTTCTTTAAGATAACATATTAATTTTTTATGGTCAAAGTTTTTTTGTCATTCGTTTGGCTGGGGTGATTTGAAAAAGTTAATAACATCTGATAATCTGCGACGGGGTTTTGGCAACATCAACACCTCATTCTGCTTTTGTAACCGAGCTGCTAATTCTATCAATTTTGTTTTTTCTTCTTTTTCTGCGGTTAGTTGCGACTTTAGATCATTCACCTGTGTTTCAAGCAAATCAATAATTTTAGATGTGTCAACATTGTTCATTTGACTACTATTGACTGACTTATCAGATAGTTCTCCATAAACACGGATCAACTCCGCTGTGTCAATTCGCCTACGTCCTTGATCGTCCTTTTCAGAGGATATACCCCCATTCTTGATTGCTCTACGGAGAGATGACTCGGATACAGGAATAACCTCAACGGCTTGCTTAATTGTGAGTTTCGTTGACATATTCAACACCTTTCTTTTGACTGATATTGAATATGTTAACGACATACTCACACATTCGTTGCACTATTCACTATAGTGCCAAGATTTACAAAGTGCTTGCCATCACTTAAGTTTCTCATCTATTTTCTTCCCAAATTCTGTAGCAGTCATTTCCTCACTTTCTCCATCTTCACTGAACAAGTCAGTCATAACAATATTGGGAACGCTGTTGTCATTTGGGTCTTCCGCTCTGGCAAGCATCTCTGCCATCTTTTCTATAGGGTTGCTCACTAAGTTAGTTTTGGGGTTAGACTTCTTCATATTTTTACCTCTTTTGACATGTGATTTGCTTAAGTATAGCATTAACACAAACGCCGTGCAAATCCCAAAAAAGCGAAAAGCCTTCTGATTTTTTGGATGATCAGAAAGCTTTTCTACACAAAGTAAAAAGATTGTGTATAAATCTCTACAGATATTCTACCAAAAATATGAAAATATAGCAAGTATTGTAAAAAAGCGTTAAATTTCACTTAAAAGCAGTAAAAAATAGCGTTTTTTATTTGACTTTTTATATAAAATGTGGTATCATATTATCAAAATAGTTTGCGAGTTAAAAAGAAAAAGGCGAGAGATGCAACTCTCACCTTCAAATGAAACTGACATGTTATCAGATTCTAATACTAATAATAGGATACATTAATTTCTGATGACATGTCAAATCAAATAGGAGATTTACAATGTTAGACGATTTGACTATCCACTTAGGTTTCGGTCTTGAATGCCATGTGCATGCCGAACTGATAATCGGTCATTCTTGGGGTGTTCACCATTCTGCTGGTATTTGTGCGTCAGAGAGTATTCTCGCTTTACCGCAGATGCCTCGCATGAATGGCATCAAGAGTCGTGCTGGTGTCGCGACGACAGAAATATCTTACGGAGCGGGACTTGATGCTGAGTTTGTGGGGGTGCCGTATGCGTAAGACTACCGACAATCGCACTCGTGCATTGGGGGCGTGTTGGGCAATCTTGAACAGGTTGCCTCTCACTTCACCGGTGTCTGCTGATGATGTGTGGGAACACTTGAAAGACACCTGTAATGTCGTCCACGGTCGCGACTTGACGGAGAAAGACCTTGTTCTGTTGGAAGCGCGCTTACGTGCTGCACAGGACAGTCAAGAGTTGCTGCAGGCGTTGATTGATAAGGTTCTCCCACTCGCTAAGGTGAAGCACCGCGCTTTTGATGTGGTTGTGAAGGGTAATGAAACGCACTACATTGAAATCGTGCCGATCCCAAGGGTTGATAATCTGCAGCAGTGGGCACAGGAGCGTGCGAATTCTACCGGTAATATGGTGAGTGTTCGCGACTTGAACAATGTAGTTGTGTTTCGTGCTGAACCTGTATTTTCTGATATGTTCGTTAATCCAGATGTTGACGGTAAGATCGTACAGATAGAGTTCTTTGATGGTTATTTCTGTTTGGAATTCAACGGCAAGGACAAGTCTTACACTTATGACAAGTTGAACCAGTATCAGGTGGCGTTGTGCCGTTTGTTTGCAGAACACTCGCAGTTTGATGAACTGCACCACTATCTGACACAGGTGAGGTTGCAATGGCAAGCACAGATGACAGGTGCTATCTAATGAATGCGCGGGTGGCATTCACATGTCATCCGCACAACCACAACGAGGAGCATTAGACAATGCGTGAACATTTTTACTGGTGGCTACAGAACTACGATGATGGATCACTTGAGATGTATGACTATTATGAAGCCTGTTTTAAGGTATATTGTTTCTTGTTCAAATACATCGATAATACTACAATAAGGGAGGCACAAGGCTAATGGCACATATACCGGGAATCAAGAGCATTTACGCGTGCTGGACGATGGCAACTGGACACAAAGGATATCCAGATGTTCTCACGGGCATACTGCAAGGTGTGAATCGATCTAAACACACGACTGAAACGCGAAACCTCTACGTGTTGTTTGAAGACAACATTCTTGAGATGATATGTTTCCAAAAAGGCGAGTATCAGTTCTCTGATCGTACTGACCTAAACAAACCTGTTGAGGAAGGACGGTATGGCAGACCGTCAAGGAAAGTGTCCGGGTCGCGACGGCGAATTGATGTTGAAAAGATGTTAGAAAGCGGCAATGTTGAGGGCAACCCTTACGTTGTTGCATAATAAAGAAGGTAGGGGTTGGCAACAGCCCCTGAATTACAAAATGAGAGCAGAATTACTTGGAGCATATTACGAAAGCAAACAGCGTGACATTCAAAGTTATTTACGCAAACATTGCTACAGCCAAGCACGAATAAAGGATGTTTGCAGACACACCAACCTAAGCAGGCAAGAAGTTGAGCATATCGTTAATACAGAGGGATCAGACTTGACCATCAAGTATAATGGCGATTATATTCAGAAACGATAAACAACAAAGGACAGGGGCGGGTGACCGTCCCTTATTTAATATGATAGTAGTTTTATGTGGTTTATTGTTATTTGTGATTGGTGTTGCAATAGGTATATACGAAGATCGCAAAGACAAACAACAACGACTGGCGCATGCAGAGACGCGTCGCTGGTCGTATAGAAAAAGGAGAAAGTAGTATATGAAAAATTCTGAACTGTTAGAGAAAATATCAGAAAAAACGGGGGTGCCAGTCGAAGTAGTGAAGGCTGTGATCACAGAATGCACAGATGTTATTGTTGAAACAATATCGTCCGGTGATTCTGTGGTTATCACACGCTTTGGACGTTACTACCCCATGCGAGAAACGCGTGGGGCAAATCTGGCGGAAAAAGAATGGAAGGAGCCTGCTGGGGATACAGGAATAAAACTTAGATTTCGTGCATCTGACAAAGCACAGAGGAGAGTAGTAAGCCTTGCAGAGGAGAAGGGCACATCTCTGTAAATTCAGAGACGAATAACCAATCGGATAGTGTGAAGAGTATTAAATTTCAACTCAGAATATATATATATATTTATTTTACAGCTATATGACACACATTGTCTCAATTTTCAATTGCCAAATTATATATTGTGTTGTATTAAATGGCGTTAATTCTGTATATATATATTGAGTTATATCGGATTGCCCTCTTACTACCATTGACTTAGCATTGAATTTTATATGTATTTGTTTTATCAACTGATTCGGCACCAGTTGATATAGGGAATTCGAGAAGAGAACGTCTCTGTAATTGCAGAGACAAAAATAACTAATCGGATAGTGTGGCATAACTGCTTTTATATAACACTAAAAACATTGTTGACTCATTTGGCATAAATTGATATAATGAGTCAATATTTTATAGGTTCGGAAACAAAAAGCGGGCACCAACTAATAAAAGTTGGATACCCTAACAAGACAGCATCAACAGTGCCTCTCAAGCATGTTTTCTGCGTATCAAGCTAATTAATTATACTACTTGATACCCATTAAGTAAAGAATAAAGCATCTGTTGTGGCTGTCATAACCGCAGGAGGTGCTATTTCTTTATGAACAACGACTACATTTGAAGTAGTCCACATGACAAAAAGGAACCTGTAGGTTCTTTTGTTACAAATACACGTGCACTTGTGGCTACGAGTGCACGTCATATCACTCCCTTACTGCTGAAGATCCATCACGACAAACCACCATCCCTCACGACGATCGTTATTTGCCTATATTACTAATCACAAGGAGTATTCATGTTAAAAAGGCTTGTCCATCATATAAAAAGGGTGTTTCCTTCTAAGTCAACACCAAAAGCGAAGAGGTATATTGATGAAGTGCATAATCACTGTTGGTTTTCTCTTCATAATGCCAATCTAAAAAAATCAGTAAAGGAGACTTTATGGGACTTTCAAAAGGGGATCTGTACTGGATGCCAGCAGTGGTATCCAGAAAGACTCATGACAATTGATCATATCATTCCAAAGTCTCAAGGAGGTAGTAACGAGCTCGAGAACAAACAGGCATTATGTTTCCCCTGCAATGTCATCAAAGCGGATGGCACTATGCAAGAGTTGAAATTGGAACTGCTTAGGCAAGGCGTGTTACAAAATCGTCCGTTGCAATCACCTCATACAACCATTTTGTTTTCAAAGCAAAATCGCCAGATTTAACTTGACTATAATCTATCATTAGGCAAAAACACGAACGAATACTTGTTCAAGGAACTTGAAAGAATGGGGATACGTTCTTGGCTGTAATTTTCATTGTCAAATTAATTTGACAACCCATTTTTTATGTGGTAAACTATTGAAATGACAAACATAAAATTACCAAAAGTAAATAACAAAGGTTTATAGGGTTTTTCACAAAGCGGAAAAGCCGCCACTGGAGAGTGACAGCTTTACAATAACTGGTTGTATGACAAGACCAGTGAGTGATGAGATCAGTTTGATGCGAGTAAAATCAAACCTCATATATTATACATCATGAGCAATCTAAAAGTCAATACAAAAGTGTATCTTATATGACACTCCAGTGACGGCACTCCTGAAATAGAATAAAGTATAGGAGCGATGTCGTGAAAATAGAATTGACTCTCTTTGAACAATATGTTATACTTTCTGGACGGTGGATTGTCCGGGGAGTTGTCGCCTTGTGCAGTCATTCTAAACACCGCAAGATTGTGCATCATCTACATACACAATCACTCCAATATGCCGATACAATACCCGCGTTGAATACCCATTGCGCGGGTATTGCTTTTAAAAAACATCCTGAAACACACCTTGACATCGCAGAAGAATTTTGCTATAATTTGAGTATCATTCATAACAGCAACGACAACTGCTTGGATGGTATTAAACGGCACAATGGAGGAATAAATGGGTACCCATCTCATACCATATTTACAGCGTAATATCTCTATTTACAGAAATGCTACGGACAAAAAAGGTGTGACACGGACTTTGTCTGCTGTCGTCAATCGTATAACATCTGGTGAACGTGATTTAGATGCGATGACAAAGTATTGCCATTCACTGTCACAAACTGATCTTGGCGCATATAGAGACTATAAAGTGTGTCTCCCTGCAGTTACTTTTGGCGGAGCCTTCCATAAACGCAATGCTAATAACTTAGCACAACATTCGGGACTCGTTGTCCTTGATATTGACGGGATAGACCGATCAGAAGTCACGAATGTATTATCTGATATATCAGATATTCCATTTGTGCTGTTCGCTTTTATATCTCCCAGTGGTGCGGGGATAAAAGCCATATTGCCTGTAAATCCCATACCAACCGACGCATCTGAACACAAAGCCGCATATCAATCTTGTAAAACAGCGATCGCTGAATATATTGATTGCGAAGTAGATCCATCCGGAAGTGATGTCTCGCGTCTCTGTTTCCTATCACATAATCCGTACCCTGTCATTAATGAACAGGCTTTACCTGTTGAGTGGGATCGCGAAAGTTATCTTGAGGGGTTAAATGAACGGAGAAGCAGGCATAAAGACCGATGTCAGAATCAAGCCGGTAATACCAATATTGATCTCACAGCTCTTGAATATATATCACCCGATGTTGAATATGAAACTTGGTTAAAAGTTGGATTAGCTTGTTACAACGAAGGATTGGACGTATCTGTGTGGGATGCATGGAGTCAACGAGGAAGTAAGTACCGACCCGGTGAATGTGAAGTAAAATGGGAAACATTTACAACCACAATTGCAGAGGAGGATAAGATTTATTGGGCATCTGTTATACATATCGCGAAAGAACATGGGTATATTCCGCCTAAGCGTACATACCATGCTAAACAGAGGTTGACGGTAAAGGAACAGGCAGGGAGTGCCTCAGACAATGACGAAATTCGAGCATTACAAAATGAACAAGTATTAGATTGGATAGATATTACGAACGACACAAAAGATAAAAGACTACTGGTATTTGAGGGTGCGGCTGGCACCGGAAAAAGCCATTTGTGCATTACGCAAATACCTGTTTATACGGACGTAAGTCCTACGAAAGAACTTGCTGACGAGAAATACACCAAAGCCTTGAATCATGGCAAACTCGCGGTTCGACATAAACCTCGCACTCACAACCAAGAGATTATGGCAGGACGCATGATCGAGGACATAAAGATAGGTTTGGATGAGAGCAGAGGTGAGGTGCCGTGTGCGTATCCAAATGAGTGCAATGCGGTTATTCAGGGTGGCAGGAGCCCGATGCTTGTATGTCTCGTTTGTCCATTCTTTGATATATGTAAAATTCAGGGATACCTCTCCCAATTTAATAAATTCCCGTCATACGACCTTGTATTCACTTGCCTTCCCGATATATTCGCGACGGATCCAATGTATGGCAGTGTGGTGTCACAGTTTATGCCCGAGAAAGCTGTTCTTGTATTGGATGAAGTTAATCCTGCCAGCATCTCTCCTGAACGTAGTGTCAATATTGAGACACTTGAAGAGTTGATTAAAGATTACGAAGGTTTCACTGCATCAACGTATCTCAACGAGATTGTTGCAAAGACAATCCGGATAAACGAACCCAAAGAACTTGAAGATATGTTTGGACGGTTAGAATCACACCGGCAGTGGCGTGATGCGATCGCCTCTGTACATGATTTTTATGTTGATGAGTTGGAAAATATTGAAGACGAATTAGGTGGAGTCCCTGTCAAGGTAACATTTGAAAGGATGTCTGATTCAATCTGTGCCCCTAATGGCACACAGATAAGTTCTGTGAAAGCGATAATTGAGTGGAAACATAAATCGGTAGTTTGTGCTGTTGTTGATAGTGATAATGTTGATTTGTTTATGACTTTTTCGGATATGAATTACATTTCATCACGCATTGTTCCACCAGGTGGATGGAAGCTGGGCAAAACGTATAGCAGGCTGTTGCATGAAGGAACACTCTTTAGGTTGTTCGTTGATACCACTGATGTCGAGAGTATTGTTAATGTGCCCCGGTCATGCAAAACTCTTGTAAGCGATTTAGAATCGTTCCTGGAGGAATATCGTGATGTAGATATACCGGCTTGCTACCAAAAGGACGGCAATTGGACGTTCCATTTCTCTCCAACCTTGAATGCGCAACGTGGTATTTTCATATCTGCCAGTGGCGTATCCCATCAGATTCAAGAGATGTACCGTGATACAGATGTTATCACGGATGTTGTGGGTGGTGAGATGCCGGCATGGAAAGACGAATGTAAACTCTATCAAATTTCTACTGGAAGGTATACTCCAAAGCAGTCTCTGTTTTATGAGAATGAATTGAAGTCTCGTGGTCGCGACTTTGTAAAACTAATAATAGATGTGGCAAACAATGAACCCGATGAAGAGATACTTGTTGTTACGCCTAAAGCCTTTACGGCAGAGGGTATATTAAGCGACCATATTGATATAACAGCACTGCATAAGTGCGAAAATATAACTGTTATCAACCATTTCCATGGAACAGGGGTTAACCTACATTCTGATAAGGACATCGTATTTGTATTGCATTATGAGCCACTCCCCACAGAAATAGAAAGAATTGCAACTCGTATTTATGCAGATGGCAACCTTGATTTCACAAGAGAGATTGTCACATTGAATAAATATGCAGCAGAACTGGAAGAGGTGTATAGGTATACAGATGAACGGGTTCAACGGATCTATGACTACGAATGTGAGCGACGTATCATGCAGTCGCTGATGCGATTGAGACCCAACCTGTATGAAAACAAAATAATTGTGTTGCTGACAAGCGAACCGATCGAAACACCAGTCACACCTGTGTTGTTTGATTTACAAATGTTACGGAAACATGTTGATGTTGGTGGGAACATGTCTGACTTTGATCCAAAAGTAAGCGATCAGAACACTGTTGATGTGAAACAGCTGTCAGAAGAACAAGGAATTAGCAAAAGACATGCGCGCAGGAAAACCGAGGAACCGCGCAAGACATTGAAAGCGGATCGGAATGCTGAAATCATCCGAAAACATAATGCGGGCATGTCCGGTAGGGAAATAGCAAAAGAAATGAAAATTGGTTTGTCTACAGTTCAAAGAATTATAAAAAATCAGGGGTGACCCAAAACGGACATTCCGGTTATAAGTACTCTTAAACGAAACGTCCGTTTTGGGTCACCCCCTACGTAAAAAAAATGGCACCCAAAGATTTCTATGTATAAACATACTGGATAGAGTAAAAGAATGCACCACAAGCCATCCTGGACGCTTTTTATATAACAAAAAGGAGATTAACATGAACACAACTGGAATTGACCCCAAAACCATTGAATTTCGCAACAATATCTTAGGACGCCTACCAAAACTGAAAAACACCGGTGAATGTGCATGTCCACCAACACGGGAATTCTGGGATTACTACAAAAACCACAAGCAAGAATTCTACGATGCCTGTTTCCGGGTGTTTCGGACTGCGAATGGTGAGTGGAGAATAAAAGCTCTTGACCTTGTAGATCGTAACCTTGTCAATCAGCAGAAACTTGACGCCATGAAAGCGAAACACCAATTAGTGTGTCCAGATTGCCGCGAAAGTGCTGGTATCTGCCGCTCGGCGATGAAAGATGGTCGGATGATGTATCAAGGATATTGTCCAGTCTGTAATGAGGTCTTAACAACTGCTCTACCACACGCTTTGGTTAGTTGGTATGTCGAGGGCGGTTTGATTATTGTTGACCGGAATGAATTGGGAGAAAAAAGCGATGCAAATTAATGAGCATACTACAGAAAATTATGGCGAAGAGTTTGATAACGCTGATTACGAGTTAGATGACAATTTGTTTTCTTATATTGACCTCAAAAGAGGTTGGGCAATTCCTACACCGCACTACTGGGAATTATGGCATTCTGACCTTCAGCAGGATTTACGGGATATGCGACTGATACCGAGAAAAGAGGGAAGTGGATGGATTGTGGATTTGCCTCGTGAGTCGATTCAACCAGCCGAGAGCAATAGTGGGTATACTCGGCACATTAGCGATGTTCTTACAGAAGTATTTAGTCGTTGGTAGGAACTAAAGTTGAAATATGGCTTGTAACAGTAAAATACGCGGCCACCTGTTTCCTATAACCGTCTATGTTCATGTGAATTATTCGGGACACTTTATGGCAAAACGAAGAACACTTGATGATGACCTCATTAGAGACATTGCAATTTACCGCGAACACGGATTGAGTTTCCGTGCTATTGCGCGAAAACTTGGTATTCCTTGGTCAACATTTTGGTGTTGGTTAGAGGCAGGCAGAAATGCCACGCGCATCAATAATAATAAAAAGTTGTGGGATATGGTTGGAAGAGCCGATTTCAATCTGGTATATGATGCTGCCGCTACAGTTCGTCAAGCAGCAACACAGGAACGTATTACGAAAATACAGGAGAAAGACACTTTTGATAGTGAAGGCAACCCAATCACAGAAACAACCATAACGAAAGAGGGACCAAGCCTACAAGCAGCCTTGAAAATACTGAAGTTGTTTGCTGAGCGGTGGAGAGGCTACCATGAATCTATTGACATGGAAGATAACCAAGCCTCTGTTGGATATGATCCGTTAGCAGACCTTGTGGATGACGATAATAAAAAATAAAAAAGCCTTTAAAATCTACCACTTTGAAGTGGTTAATATTTAAAAAACTAAAAAAATACTAAATACACAGTACGTAGGCAATAGTATCAAAATAGTATCATCACAGTAGTCTGTGAAAAATTGGAAGTTCGCTTTTATGAGCCTTGTGAGAAATGTTAATGTGTGTTGTATAAAGGGTTCGGGGGCATCATAAATGCGAATAGTTCGCATTTATTACGATTGTGAAAACGGTCACTAATTCGTGAATTGCCAAAACAGAAAACATTACTGTTACTGGTGTAGTCAAGAAGATAAGTGACAATAGTTGTCATTTATTATGATGGTAAAAACAAGGTAAATATATGATGAATCACAGTGTATACATGGGAATGTGATTGATTGAGATCACGAAAAATCACAGTATGTTCAATTTAGAAAATTGGTGTGTGCGGAAGTGGTTAATATATAAATACTAAAAAAATACTAAATACACAGTGTATGGTAAATAGTGCAGGAATAGTGCATGCACAGTAGTCTGTGAAAATTGAAAACATAGCATTAATTCGTGAATTGCTAAAACAGAAAAAGCTTACTGTTACTGGTGCAGCTAAAAAGATAAATGTTAGTAACTAACATTAATTATGATGGTAAAAGTAGGATTCAAAGGTTGAAAAAAGTGGCGTGTTAGGGTATACTAATAGTAGAATTATAATATACTGATAGTAAGACTGTTAGTTTCTTATTTAAAGCGCAACGCTGGATAACTGAACAAGCGAATGTCTGACGAATGAAAAATTTAAGTCTTGACCAATACATAACCAAACCCAAACAAAAAACGGAAAAGCCCGCGACCTATTCCTTTATGAAAGATACAAACACCCGTTCTAACATGAAAGTGCTCAAAATCACTTTACCGAAACAACTTATTGAACAACTGGACGCTATCAAAAGAGATACAGGGTTAACACGTTCTGAACATATCCGTCGTGGTTTGGGTATGTATGTTGATTATGTGAATAAAAAACAAGCAACAAAACATTAGTCCTCGCTGGTGAGGGGCGAACAAAAGAAACCTCACATGGAGTTCAGAAAATATATTTTGTCTCCTACGTCCTCGTTAAGACGAAAAACTAACGCGTTTACCGAACGTAAATCGGTATCATAGATGTCAAATATGGTCGTCTTACAGGCTGACGCTAAATGCCTGTCTATCTTGAAACCTCGCGACGGAGGGACGCGTGTAAGGGAAGTAGTCTCTCAATATAATACATTTCGCTTGATTCTCTTGATACAGGTAAGCCCTGCTGACAGGCTTAAATGTCAGCACTAATTAGAGATATATGGAGGCGCGTAATGGCTGACAAATCATCCGCGGAAAAATATTCGAATGCACTTGAAGAGATTGACAAACTGAACAAAGTCGTAGAACTACGTGATGAAGAAATTAAGACACTTACAGAAGATAAACGTGTTCTACGAGACCTATTATCAGAAAAAACGAAGGATGTTGAAGATTATCAAGAACTCATGAAAGACTTTCAACTCGGCACTGGTGAAAGAGATGCTATCGAGGCACTGCAAGATGCACGCGAATACTTTCTCCAAAAGTTTGTTATACATCAGTTTGGAGCGGACACTGAAAAGGCACGTAATACCAAGACTTTTGAGGACAAACAGCAGGAGTTATCTGAGAGAACAGATATATTCGCAATTCTCAAAGATGCGGTCGACTTAGATCCTGAATCATATTGGAGAGAAACATGCACCGAACAAAAAGCACTCTCTGAGAAATTACAGACAGAACTGGAGAATCTTAAACAAACGACTATTTCACTCTCAGATCACCGTGCCGCAGTGGAAGATCTAAAGAACGAGAATTCACCAAACGATGATGAAATCAAAGAGTTACTCGTCGATGCTACTATGGACATCCAGCGAGGGAAACAAGCGTTGACATTGGCACGAAACCAAGCTATTTGTGCGTACCTGTACTACTCCAGTATGAATGACGAAGTGAAACAGCATCACATATCCACCAAAACCGAAGAAATAAAAAATAATGACGATCTGCGTTCATTACATAAGGAGGCAGACGCTTTTTGGGATTTGGCAGGGTTAGAACAATGTGGCACGAAATATAAGGAGTCTCTCGTGTTGGATAATGAAGATTTGCGCAGAAAATATCTAACATACGCAACCCTATCGTAAAAGGAGAAGCAACGTGATCAAGGTATTGACTCAAGGCTCCAATAGTGTTCTCGCACCAGAACTTAGTATGTCGTGGATAGATTTGGCGACAAAAGAGTTGAAGGTGGCAGAGAATACGAAAGACAATGTGACAACGATTGGGTTGGAAGTTATCGCAGGATCGCGCAAGACACCGATTCAATTGTTGTTGCTTGCTACGATTATGATTGCTGCGGAGGTTGCTGATAAATATAAGGAAGATGACCTGCTTGAACCGACAATCAAGGATTTTGTGAACGAGAAGGTGAAACCAGTGGTTGATCAGTGCGATCGCTATGTGATAAGCGCAATGGAAAATACAAAAGTCGTTGATTTCACAAGTATTCGTCAAGTAGACATTTCTATCAATGAACGCGTGGAACGCGATGAGAATGACGCACCAGTAAGCGCGTCTGTTGTGGCAAAGATTGATGGTGAAGATGTGGATTATATTTATTCAAATGCGGGTGTGTTCAACACTCAACTCACATTATAGGTGATATATGCCAACAACAAGCACAAATGGACAGGTCTTAACAACCACAGAGACCATATCCAGTACGTTCAGCATCGCGAATGAGTCATGGATTATCCTAAGAGGCACCGTTAATGGCACTTGGATGGTTGAAAGCCGTATCTTAGATGATCCAACGAACACGTGGGAACAGGACGGAGCAACACAACAGGCGACCGTAAAGAAGATAAAGTGGGAAGGCGTGAAAGGTTTGGAATACCGGATAAATCTGGGAAGTGGAAATCAAGGACCTACAGGATACGTTTATCCTGCAAGTGTCACAGTTTGGAGCTAACGTCTCTGCAAATACAGAGACAAACGCATTTTTTGCGGTAGAGGCTGCACGCAGTTTTAACGAATGTGTAAAACATAATAAGTAGAAGTATGTAAGGAGTTCCAACATGGCTGAAATTGGTTTGGAAATTCGCATCACAGATAACACTCTGAACGGTTTCAATGTTTTGAAACGTAGGATTGAGGAGTCGCAGAATCAGATCACGCAATTCAACAGAAGCAGATCGCAACAGGAACGTGCTCATACGCAGTTTTTGTCTACACAATATCGAGAACGGGTGCGTGAACGTCAACGTGCATTACAAGACGAAATGAGAGCCGCAGAAAGAGCGCGGAGAGATGAAGTAAGAGCCGCAGAAAGGGCACAACGTGACGAGGAACGTTTACGTCGTTACCATCAACAGTTGGTGATTCGGTCGCGTCGTGACGAAGCAAGGGCTGCGGAGGCAAGCGCGAGGAGACAAGAACAAGCGATCCGTCGGGTTGCTCGGACGTATGACAGGATATTTAGCAGGATTGCGCGGATAGGCACACGGCTTGCGGGAGCTACGATATTAGGTTCTATATTAGGAACAGGAAGTGTCTTAAGGACAGGTATTCAGTTTGATAATATCCGTCGTGGATTGGAAGCGGTCTCTGGTTCTGCTGAAGAAGCGAATAGACAAGTGGAGCAGTTACGTAACCTTGCGCAACTGCCGGGTATCCAGTTTCAACAGGCGGTGACTGCAACTTTGCAATTACAGGGAACAGGTGTTGCTGCTCAACGTGCGACAGAACTGATTCAGGTGTTCGGGAATGAGTTGGCGATTGTTGGTGGAACGGATCTGGAAGGGACTATCCGAGCGTTGACACAAATTGCGTCTCGTGGACAGGTCGCACAAGAAGAAATAAATCAGCTTGCGGAACGATTACCGACTATCAATCAGTTGTTACGTGATGCTTTTGGCGTGACGACTGCGGAAGGCATCCGTGGCGTGATTGGCAATGATATAAACCTGTTCTTTGATAGGCTTGTGACTGCGGGGAGAGGACGACCACAGGCGGACGCAAATAGTATTACGAATGTTATCTCTAACTTCCGTAACGCTGTAGCGGAGTTGTCTGATGAGTTGGCACAACTGGCGTTGCCTCGACTGACTGAACAGATAGAACGCGCAACGAATATCATATCGCAGAATTCTAATCGGATTATAGATGCGTTTGAGACGATTTCTGATATTGCGTTGAATGTTGTTGACGATATTATTTCGGGTATCGATACGTTGATTGTTCGATTTGAGTCGTTTATCGGTATTATTCGGGGAGCATTGCTTGCGGGTGTGACGCTTGGCTTTACTCGGTTCTTTGGGAATGCGACTTTGGCGTTAACATCGTTTAGTTCAGGATTGACGAATGCGACAAGTGGAGCAGGATTGTTGGCTACACGGCTTGGCGGGACTCGTGCGTTAGCAGGATTGACTCGGTTTTCCAGTGGATTAGGAAAAGTAACGGCTGGATTGACAGGGTTGACAGCTGCTTTAGGTGTGGGTGCTGCTATATTTGCCGGTGTAGAGTTGTTTCGGTTGTTGTCGAGCGATGCGGACTTCTTGAGAACGAATGTTGACCGATTGAACACCAGTCTCGTGGACACGAGGGAACGATTGACAAGTATCCAGGGCGTTCAACAAGAGATAAGTTTTCTTAATCGTCAACAAGTTGGTGAAAGATTATCAAATGTTACTGGTGAGATCAGTGCTGCTGCGGATGACATCGCAGAATCTTTAGGGTTCTTTACACAATCACAAGCTCAGAGTATTATAGCAGATTTGACCTCACAAGGACTGAGCGGTCGCACAGGATTGGCAAGACGAAGACGAATTGCTGAGATCAGAGAACTTACGAGATCGGAACGTGAACTCAGAGACCTTGCGAATGAAAGATTAGAACAACTTAGACGAGAACGGAGCGAGGAGTCGCGTGGTGGTCATACAGCTGCTGCACGACGACGTGAGTTAACTGCTCAAAACAACGTGTTGTCAGAACAAGTCAATTTGCTTGAAGAATCTATTCGTCTGAGACGGCAGTTGCAGACACAGTTTAATCTGTCGCGTGGTGGCAATGTGTCACAACAACGTTCTGCTTTAACTCCCAGTGCAGGTGCAGCACGATCTGCAATCCAACCGCTGGATATACAAGACCCGGTTGGTATTGCTACGTTGCGAGTTGGTCTTAGGAACTTTCATGAAGATTTAAGGAGCACACGTGCTATTATTCGGACAAATGTGTCACAACCTTTCTTATCCGTGTTTTCTGCATTAGCAGATGTTACCGCACCTCAGAACATAAGACAACCTATTGACTTTGATGCTGTCCAACGTGGTATCCAATCCTTGCCTTCACCACTGCTTGTGAATGAGAGCGTAGAAAGAACAGCGATACAGAATGTGTTTCAATACTTTGCTGATCAGACGGAACGGATACGTCCGAGTCTTGATAGTTTGCTTGCACCTGATAGAGTTATTGGGCGTGGTCGTGGTGTGGATCGTGCATTGATTACCGGGGAATTGGGTGAGGCTGTAGACAATTTGAGTAGTTTGCGAGTTCAGTTGCGTCGTCGGTATGATGAGATCATTGCTGATCAAGAAGCATTCCGAAATCGCGTCCGCAACATCACTTCTGGATTAGCAGATGCGTTGGGTGGTGCTGCATTAGATATAGTGTCTATCCCATCACAACTCGTTGACATACGCAGAGAAACAGCATCGCAAATAGAAAGTATTGAGCGAAACCTTGCAGCAGAGATTGAACGAATAAACAACAGCACAGAACTGAATCAACGGCAACGAGCAAGACGGATTGAGGATGCAGAACGAGATGCCGCGGCGGAACGGATAGAGATTGCTCAACAAGCAGAGGCAGCACGAAGCGAGGCGTATCTTGGTTGGGCAAGAACAGCGTTGCGGTCAATTGCTCAAGTGATTGCTGCAGAAGCACAGACGGCTATTGCTCGGTCGTTTGTCCAAGCTGCTACACCTTTTGTGACAAGTGCGTTGGCTGGTGTTGGCACTGCGGGGACACTTGGATTAGGGCTTGGTGCGTTTGCGGGATTGCAGTTGCTTGCGTCAAGTTTTCATAATCCTGTGCTTGACGATGCTGCACGTTATGCTGGATTGAATAATGCTCAGCAGTTGCAGTCTAATCCACGTGCATTTGGAGAACAGTCGGGCAGGGATTTGGTTTCAAACTATGACGCTGGATTCCAGAGTGGATTGCAGAATAACCAAGGCGGTGGTGGTTCGGGAGAACCTATTGTTATTCAGATTGAAAATGTGACAAACCTTGATGGTAGTAAAGTGGCAGAAAACGTGACAAGGCATCAATTGCGGATGAGTCGTCGGGGTATTATCCCTGAGATATTTGTCGATGAACAGAACTCAAGAGCTGTAAGTGAAATCAATAGAATAGTAGATCGTAGAAGGTAGAACACAACCCATGAACACAGCAGACTATTTAATTCAATCACTCATCAAAATGCGTGAAGATGCTACAGAGTCCGACAACCTTGTCGAGGTGAAGTTGGTATTACCACACCGGTTGTTAGTAGAAGATGTCTTGCTCGCTGGAGGTAAGATCGACAATTTAGGATTACTGCCAGCAAACAATAAGGCAGATGTGGTGCCAGACGTGACGGTGAAGATCCCAAAGTCATGGATTGTTGGTATGTGTATAGACAATTGTAAGAAAGTGTTTTATCTCATTGATTCACAAGTGCCGAATGCTAAGGAAGTGCCTTTGTTTATATTACCACTTGAAATGCCGATGTTGGTCTATGAGGTCGTTTCACCAGACGTGCGTATATGCTCCGCTGCACCACTCAAAAAGATGCAGATGGATCTGAATAGCGACAAATATATCAGAAACGTGCTCTCACACCAACTGAACTGAAAAATCGTGTCCAGAATGGCTTGTAACGCATCGCAGATAACAGAGTGAAGATTATATCACGGGGAGCGGATGGGATTATACGGTGTGATGAAATTGACGCACCGGTGAATGAATAAGAACACTCGCGATTATGAAGGAGATACAACATGCCAAACTATAAGATTGTTCCTGTATACATCCGATCAAACTCAAGACAGAATATAACTAAAGAGTCGTGGTGGGATGTCCGAGTATATGAGTCCAAAATAACAACAAACATTGAAGGATGCACCATAGAGCAAGAACAGTTATTGGTGACAATTGAAAATTGTGAAACACAGGACGATGCAATCACGTGTGCTGAACATTTCATAGAAAACAACCTTGACGACCTTGAAAGGTGGACGGGCAACATGTCTGGTGAGTATTGTATCGCTGGAGATCGGTGGATAAAAGAAATTAAATCCAAATAATAAACAATAGGATAAAGCAATGTCATACGTAGGATGGAAAACACCTATACCTCCTCAACCTGCCGAACACAACGTATCCGGTCATAGAGTTGAAAATCTATATGCCTACTGGGTAGGACCGCGCGGACGATGGACATTCACCGCAGCAAACGCTGATCCAAGCGACACACATCTCATAAACGTCGATATAAATCAAACTACAGGCATCTTGACGTATGATACAGCTATTGTTTCCAATCGCACAGTAGAGAAAATCAGAGTCACCGCAGTACATACCAACGGAGACATCGCCTGCACAGACATCCAAGTCGTTATACAACCTCCTGCGGGGGCTGGTGCCAAAGGCGATACGGGTGATACTGGCAGCGTTGGTGACACAGGTGGTATCGGAGACACAGGTCAGAAAGGAGATACTGGCGTTTCTATCAAAGGTGATACAGGTGTTGGTGTCAAGGGAGACACGGGTGTATCTGTCAAAGGCGATACGGGCGTTTCTATCAAGGGCGATACAGGTGTTGGTGTCAAGGGAGACACNGGTGTATCTATCAAAGGTGATACGGGTAATCAAGGGGAAACAGGTGTTGGAGCCAAAGGAGATAAGGGTGATACAGGCGTATCTATCAAAGGTGATACTGGGAATGAAGGAGATACTGGTGTTGGGGTCAAAGGAGATAAAGGCGATACAGGTGTTGGGGTCAAAGGAGATAAAGGCGATACAGGCGTATCTATCAAAGGTGATACAGGTGTATCTATCAAAGGTGATACCGGGAATGAAGGAGATACTGGTGTTGGGGTCAAAGGAGATAAAGGTGATACAGGTGTTGGGGTCAAAGGAGATAAAGGCGATACAGGCGTATCTATCAAAGGTGATACAGGTGTATCTATCAAAGGTGATACAGGTGTATCTATCAAAGGTGATACCGGGAATGAAGGAGATACTGGTGTTGGGGTCAAAGGAGATAAAGGTGATACTGGCACAAATATCATTGGAGACACAGGTGGTATCGGTGACACTGGTGAATCAGGACAAAAAGGGGATAAAGGCGATACAGGCGTATCTATCAAAGGTGATACAGGAAGCATCGGTGATACGGGTGTAGGTGATACAGGAAATCAGGGAGACACAGGTCAGAAAGGCGATACAGGCGAACCCGGCACAAATATCGTTGGAGACACAGGTGGTATCGGAGACACCGGCGAATCAGGTCTAAAAGGCGATACTGGTGATAAAGGTGATACTGGCAATATCGGTGATACGGGTATCGGAGACACAGGTCTAAAAGGTGACACGGGCGAGAAAGGCGACACTGGTGACATCGGTGATACAGGAAATGTTGGAGACACGGGCGAAAAAGGTGACACAGGCAACTCTGGTGACACAGGCATTCAAGGCGATACGGGTGTTGTAGACACTTCTAACATAATTGGCACAGATCCTATGCCACCAATGGAAACATTTGTTTCATTAAGTACGGATATGTTAGGCAAGATATATATAGATCAATCGGCACTATACACTGAAATATTATCATTGAGAAACAGTTAAACAAGGAGATAAAAATGAAAGTATTTAGCTTATATAAAAACACGGGGTCATGGTCAATCTGGCAATATATTTACGACATGTTTTTTGACTATACGCCAGAAGGCATCACAGAAACATTTGACTACAAAGAAGCAGATGTAATGTTCACATTAGGCATGCCAGATCAGCCGGCAGTGGAGTTTCCTGACATCGATCCAGTAGCATTACGCAACCCACTTCTTTGGAATCAGATTAAAGGGTTCTCATCCGTCCAAAAAGCATTGCGTGAAACACCTATCATACACTACATTGATAAATTCGGTGTTTCGCTTGGCGATAACGTGTATCGTCCTTTCATTCGCGACATTGATATACCCGTAGCGACTGCTCCATTACCACCACATGCGAATAGTTATGTGATCCAGTGTGTTGACGGTCGCAATTTCTTTAAGGTCAACCGATTAGAACGCCGTGAGCGGAGTGTTATCTTAATACAAGATCAACTGTTACCGATTTTAGATGTGCTGCCAACATTGTTAGAAGATGGCACAATATCACACCTAACAGTCACAAAACGCACTTTTGAAGAGTTTCCGCAGGATGAACAGGATGCATTATTGCCAGCTTATGAGGCAGGCAAGATAACAGCTGGCAACCTCGCACATCCTAACGGTGTTCGTAATGCGCTAAATCAAAATCAGTTTGTCTTGACTACTGGTACGAATCAAGGCACCGAGTATATGGGAATAGAGGGCGGTTTCTGCGGGAGCCAACCGATTTATCCGGACACGCCTTATTACCGAGCACATTTTGGTGATGATATGGGTGTCGCATATTTTGATATTAGTAGTCCAGAAGAAAGTCTAAGATCTATTCTTACATCTACTCCGAATTGGGAAGAACATCGTGAAGGCTTCATAAAGCATTTTGCTGCGAGTCACACAATGCCAGCATTTTGGGAACATGTCCGACAAATAATTGAGAAACCGAATAATGAATAATGTTTATGTTGAGATTGGCACAAACTACAATCCTGAATGGGGTGTTGAGAAGTTGACAGCAGGGCATACCGTCTACTTCATAGAACCTCAACCTGAAGCGTTTAGTCGTATGATTGACTATGTCCGGGCAAACTGCCACAGATACTTTCATAAAGCAAGATTTGTGAATGTCGCGGTTTATAGCAAGTCCTGTCTGGTTGACTTTGAAACTGACACACAATTCACAACCAACAGTGCAGCCGTCACGATTCAAGAGGCAATGAACACAACTAACAACATTCATGGACAGCGCACAATGCCATGCACGTATCTGGTGCATGCGTGTTCATTGTCAGATCTGCTATGTCATATCGCAAATACGACACAGAAACAGGTCTCTGGTGTTTTGATAGATACTGAGGGATCTGAAATGCCGATACTTCAAGGATGGGGCTTTACGAACAAACCAACTGAGTTGATTATAGAAGTCCATCACCCATCAAACCAAACGAAAATCAGATATATGTTATCAGAACACTACGATTATGTTAAAACCGAAGCCAATCCGCAGAATATTTATGTAGAATCTAAACACCTATATTTCAAACTAAAGGAGAATACTGATGAACGATGAACACAGATTTGCTTTTACCGACAATAATAACAGAGATACAGGGCATAGCATGGACACAAGTTATACAGTTGGCATAAACCACCACACTGTCCTTGATGATGAAAAACAGACCATACAAGACTTATCTATCCATCCGCCACGTATTGCTAAGACAGGTCTCGTAGGAGAATCAGGACACATACAAGACTTATCTATCCATCCGCCACGTATTGCTAAGACAGGTCTCGTAGGAGAATCAGGACACATAGGCGACACAGGACACATGCAACTCAGTGGCACTACAGGAGCAATTAGATGAAAATAAGGTTACATTGGCTTGGATTAGCACACACTGTCACACATCCAGAATGGAATGCATGCGCTTTCACTATGAAGGTCTACAAAGGTTGTCCAATGATGACCAGATTAGGCAATACTGTCTATCATTATGGGAACGAAGAAAGTGAGGTTGAATGCACTGAACATGTATCTGTTATGAGCAAGGATGAGTGGACAAAGTTTTATGGTGATTACGACTGGCGTAAAGAGCAGTTCAAACACAGCAATCCAGAAGCATCACAACTCTTTACTAAGAATGCCATAGAGGCAATCCGTGAACGTTACCAACCCGGTGATTTTCTGCTCTGCACGTGGGGCACAGGACATAAACCTATTGCAGACGGTTTATCTGATCTCAAGGACTTGCATGTTGTTGAACCCGGTATCGGATACCCTGATTGTTTCGCTCCGTATCGCGTGTTTGAATCATCTGCCAAAATGCATCTTGTATATGGACAGTGGGATGCGCGACACAAGATATATCAAGATTTTCAAGAGGCATTTAAAGAGATTCTCAGTAAAGAAAAGACATGGGAACTGATATTAGAATGCTTACCACAAACAGCAGCAGCAGTATCGCGTTTGTCACATTTGAATGAATCTATCACAGAATATTACACAACACCGAAGTGGACAGATGCTGTGATACCCAATTACTTCAATCCAGATGAATTCACATATAAGAAAGAGAAAGATGACTACGCTTTGTTTATGGGACGTATAATCAATACAAAAGGCGTTGAAGATGCGATGCGTGTCTGTGATGTGATGGGTTGGAAGTTAAAGGTCGCGGGTCAAGGAAGCATTGAAGAGGAATTCGGTTGGGAACCTTACAAATGCGTTGAAGAGGTTGGATACGCCAATATTGAAAGGCGCAGAGAACTAATGGCTAATGCTCGATGTGTGTTTGTGCCCACTTACTACGTAGAACCTTTTGGCGGAGTGCACATGGAAGCACTTATGAGCGGAACACCGGTGATCACAACGGATTGGGGAGTGTTTCGTGAGACTGTACCTCATGGCGAGGTAGGTTGGCGTTGTCGCAACTTCGAACAAATGGTATGGGCTGCTAAACATATTGATCAAATAGATCCAAAGAAATGTCGCGAATGGGCAATGAACTTCTCAATGGATCGCATCGGTTTAATGTATCAAGAGTATTTCGAGAGTCTACTCCGTAACATCAAAGCAGATAATAAATGGCATCGGTATCCAGGGCGAAAAGATTTAGACTGGTTGAAACGCCCATACAAAAAGAAGCAGATCAAAGAGAAAACCGAACAAATCATTACGCACAATGCTAATCTATATTAGAAGCAATCAGAACGAGATCTAATATATTGACTTCACCATCGCTGTTTACATCCGCGGTGGTGTTTTCATTGCCAATAGCATTCGCAACGAGCACAAGGTCTTGAATGTTCACTTTGCCATCACTATTTAGATCATATTCAGATATTTCTGACACAACAAAACGGACAATCTCAGTAAAGTCATATCGTTGTGCGTTGCCTGCTTTGTCGTATAAATCCATTTGAGAAAGTCCCCACGTGCCCGGTGCACTTCCAACAGGGAGTACTATACGGTGATCATATTTTTTTGATGTGGTAGGATTATTTACAACATATATTGAACTATAATTGTCAGAATAATGGTAATGAGAATGAAGTACCCCTTGTGGGTCTCTAAGACGCACACTGGCATATTCATAACCACTGATATCGTCCTTTACATAAAAAGCAATATCAACAACCGTTTCGCCATTAGGTGCTTTAGGATGCGTTGGTTCTGCTTTGATTGTTATTCTGTTTATATCTAAGACAGGGGGAGTTGTGTCAGGGTTTGTAGTTTCTATTCTGATCCAAGCAGGTTCCTCATCATTGCTGTCTGAAGTAAAATATGTGTGATTGCTATTATTCGCCACGTCTTCCATATAAATATAATTGACTTCATAAGTCCCATCTTGTTTGTAATTAGGTATATGAATTGTCGAAAAAATTTGGTTGCTCCCGTGTCGATGTTTACCATACCCAAACAATGAATAAGTTTTATTATTTTCATCATTCAAACTAATATTACCAACTTGTATACCAGATGCCTCAATAACCTCCCATGTTGCCGTGAGTATCTGATAAGTTTTACCTTCTGGTGTAACAGCATCCGACAACACTAACCTCATAGAATTGGGAACATACTGCGGAGGTTCACAATCTGCCAGTGGATTATCAATATAGAGTTTCCAACCAAAGTCTGTTTGTCCCGCATAACGCTCATTCCCTTGTTTATCCCATACTCGTATTTGGTCTGGTGCCCAATATCCCATTGCAGCATATTTTGATAACGTTGCTGATCCTCGTAGAATTGACGGATTAGTATTTACTGGTGCTAAACCTACATCAAAGAATGTCCCTTTGTCGCTAAATATGCGAATATATCCAGAACTCGCGAGATCCTGTTCACTTTCATTATGGAGTTCAATCTTAATTGTGATAGATTTGTCTTGATTAGGTAATCCCTCAACAGAAAGGCTTACTCGGACAATTCTGCCCGGATACACATAATCAGGATAGAGATTATAGACTTGAAATGTTAGATCCTCACGTATCTGTGAAATATACCGAGTGCCATGCATAATACGATTCTGTATGAATTCATACTTTGCTGGCGATCGAGAACGAAGGAGATCCGGACGCACAATATAAAAACCAATACTCTCTGCCATGTCTTCATCTGGATTAGTGCCGTGCGCATACGCTGTAACGAATTCCGTTTGTTTTGTTGTTGACCATCCATCAGCGTCATCGGGGTTCGGATACCAACCGCCGAGTTCAATCCAGTCTTGTTTGAGTTGATCGTCAAAAAGATATTCCCACAGGAAATGTGCTTTTTCATGCAATATAATGTTATAAATGGTATCGTAATTTGCACCTTTGAACGCAGACTCCATAAACTCAATATATCCAGCTCCAGTCCACGCAACCGCAGCCACACTGGGTGATATTGGATGTGGTAATCCATCAAGCCTACGCACCAGATATTTGAGTCCTGGTGTTTTAAGCATGCCTTGTGGATATTCTTCAAACATAGATATGATCGCGAGTATTTCCTCATTCTTAAATTCTGAAAACCGACCAGCATGTTCACCAGTAGTGTGCCGTGTCAATTCCGTATAATCTGGCACATCGATACTCATATCATACCTTTGTTTTAGTATCTGTCTAACTGCATGCCGATCCGAACCTGAATCGGTAACATACCGGACAACAGCCCGATGTAACCGTCGCGAGAAGAACCGACCACGCACACCTTCTATTTCAGCTAATAATGGATTGGCATAGACAAACGCATCCGCAGCGATCGTTACAAGATTGATTTCTTCATAATGTTCTATTTCAATGTCGTTTTGAACGTGTAAGGATGTGATATGCCAGTGGGAAGTAGGAACTCGGGGTTCTAATTCGTAAGAGTTGTTAGTTGTCTGCGGAATGCTCTCAAATGTCTGTAGTAATGCCGTCGCTTGTTGATCGCTCCATTCAGCACCGAGATGCACGGAATACTTGTCTCGCAATTTTATTGCTGCGCTATGATCCGACAACGTTACAACATCGTCAAGGATTATCACTTGCACAGGTTGAATGACGGTTGCACTTTCCTGTCCTTCAATCGTTTCATTTATTTGCCATTCATACTCAAAGGCAATCCCATTGCCAACAAACAGAATAAACAACACACAGACGAAAATATACCTTCGCATAATAATACCTCACAACAAACTATTTTAGCAATTCGTCTTTTGAAGGTCTATTGTAATTTGGAGGAATTAAGTTGCTGCCTTTGTTCCAGTTTAATAGCCTCACATCTATATTCAATGCTTCTGCTTCCTCTTGGCATGCTGCAATCATTCTATCTGTATGAATGTGTTTTATATAGTTCCATACTTTTGCCCTGTCTTGTCCTGACTTGGCAATTTCCAAAGCCTCTTTATAGGTGTGCAATGCCTCTTGCAGACGACCTAATTCTTTAAACTTTATCCCTTTTTCAATTAGTTGATCAAAAGATTTATAATCATCACCTTTAGCAAGGTGTTCTTTTATATCATCATTCATAATATACTCCTTTTTAGTATACATGCTAATTATATAAACATCCTACCACACCATCCACACGCCTGTCAATCATGGAATGCCTTGAGGGTGTTTATAGTAGACAGAGTATCAGAACAGCACGTAAGGCATTCTGGGTGTCATTTTGCTTAACACTTGTAAAACTCTGCAATGCTACAAAGCGGTTTGGTGGATCTACCAATATTTTTAAGAAAGTTGTTGACCAAACTTGTTCGGTATGTTAGAATTGGGATATAGACATAAGAGTTTCTGCTGACAAAGAAAGAACGCCACACGAGGGAGTATGACGTTCTACAAAATCTTTTAGTCTGTAGACATAACAGAGCAGAAACCACTACACTAAATAGAAGTGGAACTGTTTAAGTATTGTATCTTATAACGCGTGGATAATCAAGAATAATATTTAGAGAGTCCATTTTAGAAGTGGTGTAGTGTCTCAAATTAGAATTATTACATAGAAGGAGTACTACATTGCATCAAATTAACTTACAACCCCCAGCCCCTGTCTTAGAATCCACAAATTCAGTGATTCCCGAAATTCAAGTGTCAACCCATCAAGTCCCGTGTGGTCAACATAGTATCTTTGACCGCGACTATGACGTGACCGAATTTGAGAGAGCCGTGTATCTTATCATCAACTATCATTCGCATTGGGATGGTGGTTATTCCCATGCGTTATCGTATAGAATGATCGCTGACAAACTCGGTGTAAAGCACAGATCGCAAGTTGTGAGAGCCGTCAAATCTTTAATTGCTAAAGGGTGGTTAAGTATTGACCGGCAACGACTAACAGATGGTGCGAACATCTACAAGATTACACATCACAATTGTTTACCGGAACAAGTGCCACTCGATGCCGACCAACGCCCACAGAAATGTGCTATACCGCACGGAGAAGGTTCTGCGGTTGTGTTAGTTGAGGAAGGCAAACTGAGTTGGCGAGCGATGGTTCAGTGGTTTGTTAGTAAGATATTTTCAGACTGGCGCACCGGTATTGTGCAGATGTCTATCAGGATGGCGAATGATCTAATGTCATTTTGTATGCAAACAATATGCGACAACGCTAAAAAACTGACACAGATAGGGTTATTCAAAAGATTGTCTGCCAGAAACGCCATGTCTGAGTATCAAATCTATCCACAGCCGTATCCTGAGAAACATGAACGGCAAGCCCGACAGTGGTATGAAAAGCCGTTGCCGTTGATAAATGGATACTATTACGCATACAATCGACGGTGGAGGTTCAGTAGAGAAAACCTAAGAGTTCAGATGGAAGATGTCTGTGGAAAATGGCGTTATGCGAGTATGTCCGAACTCTTAGAGATTAATCCACAGATTCATCGCGCTTTTACTGAGTATATTGACCGTCTCGCGCGAATGATGCAAGATTCAAATTTATACACCACCGCGCGGTGTTAGATAGAATTGGTAAATCCAAAATTAGTACAGGAAAAATGCTAAAATCAACAACCTACAACCTCAATACCAGTAAGCCCTCACAAAATTGCCACAAACCAAGTGTTCACATATACGCAGCGGTAGTGGTAACCAATAAGGAACAGCTGGTAACATATCAACAATTCTGTATCTGCGAAATCTCTGTTTCTACGGCAAAATTGATAATAACTTGTTGGTATGAGTTCAGAATTGAGTAATTAGGTTATCAGATTTAGCAAAATTGCCACTGCCGATGATGGTTTGGGAGTGGCGAGTGGATCGGTGCGTCCTCTTAATTAAATTCAGACAGGCTTTTACCTTCGTGAGTATCACCATTATTTTTTAGAATTATTTGAAGGCGGGGCTGAAAACGGATGAATAATATCACAAAAAAAGCCCCATGTGAATTTTGCAGGACACAACAGACGACCCTTTCATTTTGTTATTTGACAGAAATGATCTTATCTGTTTTTTAAAGTTCGCTTGTCTTTATTAGACGATGGGGGGAGTGTAGGGCGGTTGTGTTCATCCCTTCCATTATCTGCCCAATCTGCCCACTTCGCATGCATTTCGGCTCTGCCTTTAGCTTTACCTTCAGCTCTATATTTCTTTTTTAGGCGAGCGGTCCGTCTGAACAACATAATATCTACACCTTCTTTGACTATAATAACGACTGTTCCTACTGACAGTATACGAGGTATATGGTCTGTCATGTGGAACAATGCTTTGAACCAACTTTTTGTAGAAATACCTTCGTATAAATAAGCGACGAGCAACCCGAAGATTACGATACAAGCAGCTGAGACCATTGTATCTTCAGCATCTTTGACTGTAAATAATGTAGATCTCTTTTGTTCTACAGCGGGATCTTCTGCCTGCTTTGTCACTTATACCTCTTCTTTAAGATAACATATTAATTTTTTATGGTCAAAGTTTTTTTGTCATTCGTTTGGCTGGGGTGATTTGAAAAAGTTAATAACATCTGATAATCTGCGACGGGGTTTTGGCAACATCAACACCTCATTCTGCTTTTGTAACCGAGCTGCTAATTCTATCAATTTTGTTTTTTCTTCTTTTTCTGCGGTTAGTTGCGACTTTAGATCATTCACCTGTGTTTCAAGCAAATCAATAATTTTAGATGTGTCAACATTGTTCATTTGACTACTATTGACTGACTTATCAGATAGTTCTCCATAAACACGGATCAACTCCGCTGTGTCAATTCGCCTACGTCCTTGATCGTCCTTTTCAGAGGATATACCCCCATTCTTGATTGCTCTACGGAGAGATGACTCGGATACAGGAATAACCTCAACGGCTTGCTTAATTGTGAGTTTCGTTGACATATTCAACACCTTTCTTTTGACTGATATTGAATATGTTAACGACATACTCACACATTCGTTGCACTATTCACTATAGTGCCAAGATTTACAAAGTGCTTGCCATCACTTAAGTTTCTCATCTATTTTCTTCCCAAATTCTGTAGCAGTCATTTCCTCACTTTCTCCATCTTCACTGAACAAGTCAGTCATAACAATATTGGGAACGCTGTTGTCATTTGGGTCTTCCGCTCTGGCAAGCATCTCTGCCATCTTTTCTATAGGGTTGCTCACTAAGTTAGTTTTGGGGTTAGACTTCTTCATATTTTTACCTCTTTTGACATGTGATTTGCTTAAGTATAGCATTAACACAAACGCCGTGCAAATCCCAAAAAAGCGAAAAGCCTTCTGATTTTTTGGATGATCAGAAAGCTTTTCTACACAAAGTAAAAAGATTGTGTATAAATCTCTACAGATATTCTACCAAAAATATGAAAATATAGCAAGTATTGTAAAAAAGCGTTAAATTTCACTTAAAAGCAGTAAAAAATAGCGTTTTTTATTTGACTTTTTATATAAAATGTGGTATCATATTATCAAAATAGTTTGCGAGTTAAAAAGAAAAAGGCGAGAGATGCAACTCTCACCTTCAAATGAAACTGACATGTTATCAGATTCTAATACTAATAATAGGATACATTAATTTCTGATGACATGTCAAATCAAATAGGAGATTTACAATGTTAGACGATTTGACTATCCACTTAGGTTTCGGTCTTGAATGCCATGTGCATGCCGAACTGATAATCGGTCATTCTTGGGGTGTTCACCATTCTGCTGGTATTTGTGCGTCAGAGAGTATTCTCGCTTTACCGCAGATGCCTCGCATGAATGGCATCAAGAGTCGTGCTGGTGTCGCGACGACAGAAATATCTTACGGAGCGGGACTTGATGCTGAGTTTGTGGGGGTGCCGTATGCGTAAGACTACCGACAATCGCACTCGTGCATTGGGGGCGTGTTGGGCAATCTTGAACAGGTTGCCTCTCACTTCACCGGTGTCTGCTGATGATGTGTGGGAACACTTGAAAGACACCTGTAATGTCGTCCACGGTCGCGACTTGACGGAGAAAGACCTTGTTCTGTTGGAAGCGCGCTTACGTGCTGCACAGGACAGTCAAGAGTTGCTGCAGGCGTTGATTGATAAGGTTCTCCCACTCGCTAAGGTGAAGCACCGCGCTTTTGATGTGGTTGTGAAGGGTAATGAAACGCACTACATTGAAATCGTGCCGATCCCAAGGGTTGATAATCTGCAGCAGTGGGCACAGGAGCGTGCGAATTCTACCGGTAATATGGTGAGTGTTCGCGACTTGAACAATGTAGTTGTGTTTCGTGCTGAACCTGTATTTTCTGATATGTTCGTTAATCCAGATGTTGACGGTAAGATCGTACAGATAGAGTTCTTTGATGGTTATTTCTGTTTGGAATTCAACGGCAAGGACAAGTCTTACACTTATGACAAGTTGAACCAGTATCAGGTGGCGTTGTGCCGTTTGTTTGCAGAACACTCGCAGTTTGATGAACTGCACCACTATCTGACACAGGTGAGGTTGCAATGGCAAGCACAGATGACAGGTGCTATCTAATGAATGCGCGGGTGGCATTCACATGTCATCCGCACAACCACAACGAGGAGCATTAGACAATGCGTGAACATTTTTACTGGTGGCTACAGAACTACGATGATGGATCACTTGAGATGTATGACTATTATGAAGCCTGTTTTAAGGTATATTGTTTCTTGTTCAAATACATCGATAATACTACAATAAGGGAGGCACAAGGCTAATGGCACATATACCGGGAATCAAGAGCATTTACGCGTGCTGGACGATGGCAACTGGACACAAAGGATATCCAGATGTTCTCACGGGCATACTGCAAGGTGTGAATCGATCTAAACACACGACTGAAACGCGAAACCTCTACGTGTTGTTTGAAGACAACATTCTTGAGATGATATGTTTCCAAAAAGGCGAGTATCAGTTCTCTGATCGTACTGACCTAAACAAACCTGTTGAGGAAGGACGGTATGGCAGACCGTCAAGGAAAGTGTCCGGGTCGCGACGGCGAATTGATGTTGAAAAGATGTTAGAAAGCGGCAATGTTGAGGGCAACCCTTACGTTGTTGCATAATAAAGAAGGTAGGGGTTGGCAACAGCCCCTGAATTACAAAATGAGAGCAGAATTACTTGGAGCATATTACGAAAGCAAACAGCGTGACATTCAAAGTTATTTACGCAAACATTGCTACAGCCAAGCACGAATAAAGGATGTTTGCAGACACACCAACCTAAGCAGGCAAGAAGTTGAGCATATCGTTAATACAGAGGGATCAGACTTGACCATCAAGTATAATGGCGATTATATTCAGAAACGATAAACAACAAAGGACAGGGGCGGGTGACCGTCCCTTATTTAATATGATAGTAGTTTTATGTGGTTTATTGTTATTTGTGATTGGTGTTGCAATAGGTATATACGAAGATCGCAAAGACAAACAACAACGACTGGCGCATGCAGAGACGCGTCGCTGGTCGTATAGAAAAAGGAGAAAGTAGTATATGAAAAATTCTGAACTGTTAGAGAAAATATCAGAAAAAACGGGGGTGCCAGTCGAAGTAGTGAAGGCTGTGATCACAGAATGCACAGATGTTATTGTTGAAACAATATCGTCCGGTGATTCTGTGGTTATCACACGCTTTGGACGTTACTACCCCATGCGAGAAACGCGTGGGGCAAATCTGGCGGAAAAAGAATGGAAGGAGCCTGCTGGGGATACAGGAATAAAACTTAGATTTCGTGCATCTGACAAAGCACAGAGGAGAGTAGTAAGCCTTGCAGAGGAGAAGGGCACATCTCTGTAAATTCAGAGACGAATAACCAATCGGATAGTGTGAAGAGTATTAAATTTCAACTCAGAATATATATATATATTTATTTTACAGCTATATGACACACATTGTCTCAATTTTCAATTGCCAAATTATATATTGTGTTGTATTAAATGGCGTTAATT
>JGI24795J26692_1000178_pt1 | contig 37260 bp, 34 predicted proteins | sample PinacodermBB_FD_26692 | JGI IMG/M metagenome (IMG submission 26692)
GAGATAAACTGATAGACATCGAGCATTGGATTGGGTAACTCACCACGGCTGTCCAAGTCAGGCTGAACCATAGTGTAAACGACCCCATTTCCTCCATGAAGGAATAGCGTATTCAGGCCGAGTTCTTCAGCAATCAGCACACCATCCTTGGTGAAAACCTGATATCCGGTTCCATTATCACGGTCAATGTACTGAACCATGATGGTTTGGTCAGTAAGTTCGAAAAAATCCCGTATGGTCGTGCCCCGAATGTCCTTCATGGCTGAAAAAAGTTGCTCAACATCAGCCGGTAAATCTTTATTGAGTGAACGGAACCATGAATTACGCTCGGAGATTCTATCCACCAGTGCGCCGTTCGGGTCTAATTTCAGTATATCAAGAGTGCCGGCTGAAGCGTAGAAGATGTGCGTTCCATCAGCAATGACGCCACCTTGATCAAAGCGAGATTCGGCGTTGGGAAACTTAACCGGTGGCAATGAGAATTCCGCAAGTACTTTTCCAGCGGAGTTCATGCGTATCAATGTTCTCTTTGACCGAATTCGCACACCGTAGATCATCCCGTCTGGATCAATGTCAAAGAAACCAGGGCTCCTGAAACTGGGATCAGCACGTCCCAAGCATGCCCCTTCAGCCGTGAATTGGTAGCCCCAATAGCCTGGTGAATCGTCTTTGACGAAAATGAATTCATCATTCCCAAACTTAGCAGCAGTAGGATCGAAAGGAAACGCCGGGTGACAAGTCGAGGGGTCCAGCGAAGCTTGCAGTGTACCAGTTGAGTCAAACAATAAGGTTTGCTTTCCCTGCCAGTCAGTTATGAGCAACCGACCATTTGAATCAACATCAATGTGCTCAATCGTAGCTATTAGCAGCGTATCTGGATTATCAAACTTGATCGTGCGAATTCTCTCAAAATGCTTGAACTGGAAAGGTGGTATCTCCTGTGCGTAGATGTCTAGTGTAGAGGAAGCAATCAAGAGAATCGTGATAACGAGAAGCGTGATGCGGTTCATTTTGCGAAGGTCAGCTTGGTTGAAAACTATGCTGGGTTCAGTCGGATGAAATCATTTTCCATGCTACAGCACTGGTAGGGGGCTGTTCATTACAGCAACCTCCCTCAGGTGAAACAGGCACCCACCACTCCCATATGCACACGCCCCCTTCGCCTTTTCGATAGACACGGATACAATCCATTCGAATTACTGGCTGGCCGTTCTCCCTACAAAAGCAGACTTTGCGATCGGGGAGCCTCTAACTCGAGGCTCTCTCTCGTTCAGCGTCCGTAGGTTGGACACTGGTCAGATGGGCGCGGAGAACAGACATCATTTACAGGGTTACGTTAGGGAATTATAATCAGAAACCAGTGGATGTGCGCCCCTTTTCGGGGAGTGTTTCATAATCCTGCCCTTGTAGGTAGTACTCCTCCCCTCAGTAAGCATTCGCAGTCCATAGTCCTATCAAATTGCTCCCGAAAACGGATCCAGAAGAGATACGCATCTCTAATAGCACTACGAGTGGCAAAGTTGGACAAAGTCCGGTGTCAAGGATTCTGCAACGAACAGCGGTGACCAATGCAATTTACCTCTATCTCGGAGGACTTGATTATATCCCGAGGGTATCCAGAGGTAAGCCTCTCACAGGAAAAGATGAAGGCCCAAACAGGAGGGTTGGAAGCCCACAGAGTCCCTACGGGATACCAGAGTAAAAGCGAAATCGCCTCTCGTCCAATTGGATATCACGCGCAGGTATGATCGGAATCCAATCCGCTACCCACTCAGGAAGAATCCCCGGGTCCATCAAGGATTGTTCGCTGTAAAAATGGAGAACGGTACGGGGGAACGGACGCAATCGATCATCAGCATGCCGGATGTGGTAGGCCAGTGCTAAGGTCTTTTCCCAACCAGATATCCTCAATGAACTCGGACTCAAATCCAAACCAGTGTAGTAGCTCGCTATAGGACGGCCTTCAATGAAAGCACTAAATTGAAATGGATCCAGTACACAACTCCTGTAGGAATTGCACCCGCGATGCTCAGATTCAACTCGATTCCGCACTACCCAACCAACCAGTTCCTGCTCGTCACGCCTCTTGCTCTCCGAAAACATTGCCCGAGCCAACCACAAGGTTCCTACATCAATATTCCCGGAATGGACCGGCCTAATGCCCCAAGGATTCAGAAGCGCGGCGCGTGTTTCCTCATACGAAGGTATGGAGAGCGGTGAGGGTGACTCACCGGAAACGCAAACATTTTCGCTGGAAGGCGGTGCAAAAACCATTCTCTCAGGCAGCAAAAACGCCGCTACAAGCACCAACAACAAGCACCAACAACAAGCTTTTCTTGCTATATACATGTTCATTCACCTACGCAAATAAACCGCCATGACTACCCTGATATCAAGCTTAGGCACGGGTGTAAATTACACGGCAGGTTGCCGTACTACGTAATTTTTCATAGTTAGATGCATGTTTTTGACGGTTGCAGATGAAAATATTCCGCACGTTAGCCAAGCCTTTGCATCTACAGGGCATGTACGTGTACTGGATGCTGAATCAATAACTGATAAGGTTTGTGCTAACGCCGACGTGCTGCTGGTCAGAAGCGTCACCCGAGTTGACCAGTCCCTGCTTTCGCACAGTCGGGTACGGTTTGTAGGGTCTGCAACCGCCGGTTTTGATCATATCGATCGGGCATACTTACGTGAACGAGGTATCCAGTTCACGCACGCAGCAGGATCGAATGCGGACTCGGTTGTCGAGTATGTCCTGTCTGCACTCATTCGATTGAGTGCTCTTCAGATGCGTCCGCTTGCGGGGCTCACGCTGGGGATCGTGGGCTGTGGTAATATAGGTGGTAGACTCGCAGTGCGAGCACCTGCTTTTGGCCTTCACATCCTGAAAAACGATCCCCCGCTCGCAAATGCCGGCCACTCGGGGTTCGTAGACCTGGAATCCATACTGGCCGAGTCGGACATTATCACGCTGCACGTACCTAAGTCATCGGATACTTACCACCTCATCGAGAAATCTGCACTCCAATCCATGAAGCCAGGAGTATGGCTCCTGAACACTTCAAGGGGGTCGGTAATTGACAACGCTGTACTGAGCAAAGTACTTGATACCGGTAGGATTGGCGCTACGGTTCTTGATGTATGGGAAAACGAACCCACTCCTGACCTGGGATTATTGCGAAAAGTTACACTGGGGACTCCCCATATTGCCGGTCATTCGGTGGACGGAAAGCTTCAAGGAACGGTAATGCTCTATAAGGCAGTCACAGACTACTTTGGAATCCAGCCAACCTGGGATTTTGAGCAAGTACTGCAGCAGGATCTGCCACCTCCAATTTCAGCCGACCCCGAGCCCAGTTCCAACTGGCTTGATACCCTGGTCCGGTGTTTATATGATATCCGGGCAGATGATGCTCGAATGCGGATGCTGCTCAACACGCCTCATGATCAGGTAGCCCGAAAATTCCGCCAGCTTCGACGCAATTACCCCTCGAGGCGGGCTTTTGGAAGACATCGGGTTACAGGCATTCCATCTTCTCTCCTGCAAACCGTACGTGACGGGCTTTGTGTTGTCTGTCAGTAGCCAAAGCTGCGTAGGAAGGTCTCGCGGTTGCGCCAATCTTTCCGCACACGGACAAATAGTTTTAAGTACACCTTTCGATCCAGAAAAATCTCTATGTCTTGACGCGCCGCAATCCCGACAGCCTTGAGTGCAACGCCTCCTGAACCAATCAGGATACCCTTCTGACTAGGACGCTCCACAATAATGTCAGCTTCAATCAAGTCCTTTCGTGCAGGGCGTTCTACAAAGTTTGCGATTGTCACTGCAACTGAATAGGGGACTTCTTGCCTGAATTTTTCAAAAACTTTTTCCCTGATAATCTCAGATACAAAGAATCGTTCGGGATACTCACTGAGCATTCCGGGAGGATAAAAGGCCGGCCCCGGCGGTAAGCGTTCCTGAATTTCCTGCATAAGTGCTGCCAGGTTGTTCTCCTTAAGTGCACTGATAGGTACTACTGCCTCAAAGGATCTCAAATCCATGTACGCCTCAACCATGGGCAACACGGTCTCTTGCCTTACCAAATCGATTTTATTGATTGCCAAAATAGCCGGGCGATGTACTATGCTTTCAAGACTGTGGAGATCAGGTTCAGCTGAGCGCGCATCAGCCATAAAGACGACCAGATCAGCATCTGATACGGATTCCTTCACTTTCCGCATCATGGACTGATCCAGCCTGGTGCTCGGTTGCATGATCCCTGGCGTGTCCAGGAAAATGATCTGGCAGTCCTGCTCTGTCAGGATTCCCAGTATGCGGTGACGAGTCGTCTGTGCTTTTGGGGTAACAATGGAGAGTTTTTGTCCCAGAAGGGTGTTCAACAACGTACTCTTGCCCACATTGGGTTTACCAATCAGAGCAACGTAGCCACTCCTGAAGTCTTCAGGAGCCATGACGCCCTTTAACTAGTTGGGCCATTTCCGTCACGGCAGCACCAAGACCTACAAAAACCGAACGCGCAACGATTGCAAACCCGATGGACACTTCACGTACATGAGACACTGAACGCGCAAACAGACCGTAATTGTTGAAATCCAGACCATGTCCTGCATGAATAGTGAGACCACATTCGTGTGCCACATCTGCTGCCCGCGCTAATCGATGGATCTCATACAACTGATCTTCTCCTGCAGACGCATTGGCAAAATCACCGGTGTGCAGCTCAATGGCCGATGCACCCGTATCGCGGACTGCACGTATCTGATCCGGATCCGGGTCGACAAACAATGCAACCTCATCGATACCCGCTTGCTGTAGTCGATCAACCGTATTCGACAGGATTATCTGAAGCCTTACAACGTCGAGTCCACCTTCGGTAGTGATCTCCTCACGTCGCTCCGGGACAAGCGTAGCCAGATCCGGGCGCGTAGCGCAGCAGATCGAAACCATTTCATCGTTCGTAGAGAGCTCGAAATCCAGTTTTCCGCGAACCGCCTGTTTAAGCCGAGCCACATCGTGATCCTGTATGTGTCTACGATCCTCCCGCAAATGAAACACGATTCCGTCTGCGCCGGATGCTTCACATAAACGTGCAGCCTCCACAGGATCGGGGAATGCCTCACGGCGGGCATTCCGCAATGTCGCGACATGATCGATATTAATCAATAATCTTGTCAAGGATCCACCAATTTATTCTACTCAAACGAAACACACAGGCGATGGTTTATACAAACCTGTTCTTTGTTTATCTTGGTAAACCGTCTACTCAACCAAACGAGTTGTGGGGAGTTATAGTGCTCCAACTGCAATTATGTCTCCTCTCTGCTTCGTAAATTAAGCCTCCTTAAACAGCTGTTTGTGGTAATGGTTAATAATAACGTTAAAATCGCTATACAAGCCTTGATGGCTGTCCTGATCGTGGTGCTGGGGATATGGCTTTACCGTTCCATCACGGAGCCCTGGGATGCCGTCGAACGTCAGGAGGCACTGACAGAACTGACGCGTCAGCAGATGACCCATGTCAGAAACGCTCTGACTCGCTATGAGCGTGCAGAAGAGCGCTTCCCTGGATCTCTTGATTCCCTTGTCATGTGGCTCCAGGCCGATTCGGTAGTCTCTGCCAACCCAGATAGTATTTTCGGGATGGGCGTCCTGTTGGATTCTCTCATGTACTCTCCTCGCACAGGTAGTGCGTTCGAGTACAGTCTGAATGATACCGGCCGAGTCGCTATCTATCTGTTGCAGGACCCGGATTCCGATGACCAGATCGGGTCAAATATCCCAGACGTCACACTCCTAAACGCTGCCAGCTGGGAGTAGCTCGTCAACGGCAGGAAGGTGATTGATTTACTTCCTACCTTGTTATTTCGCACCTACTCCGTGAGAGACATGGTGTACCTGCCTCAAAATTTGAGGGCATGTTTCGTCGTATAAGTCCCTTATTGCTGCTTCTGCTCACCTGGATTCTGATCCGGGTGACCGGGTCTGCTGCACAGGGATCGGATATGTGGTATCCACATACCTACGAACCGGGAACGTCCATCAATCTGTTTTCCAGCTGGAACGGTGTATCAGCCGATGAAGGGTTCGTGGTCTCACTGCCATCCGAGTGGGTGTTAAATACTGCAACCGGTGTACGCCAGGCCCATCGCCACGTCACCCTTGATGTGGTGAACCTTTCTAATGGTCAATATCTGTTGCTACCCTCAGAACCATTGCGGAGGACCTACGATATTATCCTGCAGGTGGTGACCAGCGAGGATGACACGTTCTGGGATTCCAGATTCTCGATAGCCCCCGCGGTAAAGGTTGGTTCAACCTACGTGCCCGACGAAATCCATGTTCGCCGCGGTGAGCTGAGATCCAAATCCAGCACGAATTCCGGGTATGCCTTGGCCTTCGAGAAAGGATTCAACTCCCTCCATATTCAGCCACCGTTACTCGAAATACTGCTGGACAGTCATACGCTTGAATTCTGGGTCCGTACGACTGCATTAGATGTGGTAATTCTATCTACCTGGAACGGCGCAACGGACAGTCCTTATCCGATAGAATTCATGATCGACCCTCAGGGACGCATGAGATATTACCGCAATACGATTGGACACCACGTCACACTGGCTACCGAGTCTCCCGTGGCTGATGGCACTTGGCACCACGTTGCCCTGGTTTATGATGCCGAAACAGATTGGACGCAACTCTACATAGACGGCTCAATTGCTGACTCACTGTTGGATCCCGCCGGTATTCATCTAAGTGGTAGATATCCTGTTGCTCTGGGTGGACGCGTTGGTGAGCTCGAGACTGAATTCGTCGGTGAGCTTGATGAACTGCGCCTGTGGCCCGCGGCCCGCACTGCACTACAGATACATGCCACAATGCAACAGGAGTCACCGCAAGGAAGTGCATTTATACTTGATTTTGAATCCAGAGAGAGCTTCAGATCCTTCAGGGAGGGGAATGCAATCCGGTACCGCATTCCGGGTGGGCCCTCATTTGGACCACTCGTTCACAGCTTTCGCGGGATTGCCTTTGATGAAGGCGTAACACTTACTTGGGAGGATGAGGATCCGCGCTCGGAGGCGTTTCTGATTGAGCGCTCCGAAGACGGTTTGGAGTTCGAAGGACTCACACGTATCAAACGTTCGTCCCTGAGCACTCCGTGGTCTTACACAGATCTCGAGGTTCCCAACCGTGTGGTGTTCTACCGTCTGATTCAAGAGACTCGAGATCGACCTCCACGGATGGTGGGAACGATCAAACTCGGTCTGGCCCCAGAAAGTGATCCACCTCCTGCTGAAATCGTAGGGAACTACCCGAACCCATTTAACCCCCGTACTTCAATTACCTATGAGATTCGGGAATCTCAGCATCTGAAACTCTCCATAATTGACCTCTCTGGACATCTGGTTGCGGTACTGGTCGACAGGCAACATGAGCCAGGCACGTTTGAGACGAGCTGGGATGCTAACGAGTTGCCGAGTGGCACATACTTCGTACGTCTCCAGGGCCTGAACGGGACCGTCCAAACCCGACAAATTCTGCTTACCAAATAGTCATGAAAATCATCTACTTCGGACACTCCGTGCTACAAGTGGAAACGAACGACAAGATCTTGCTGTTCGATCCATTCATCACAGGAAATCCTATAGCGGAGAAAATTACAACTGCTGATTCCCTATCCCCCGACGTCATTATTTTAACTCACGCCCATTTTGATCATTGGGGCGATACACTGGAGATCGCAAAGCGAACCGGTGCGCTGATAGTCGGAAATCACGAAATCACCGAGTATGCATATAAGCAAGGGCATGAGAACGTACAGCCCATGAACACGGGAGGTTCGTGCACTTTCGAATGGGGGAAATTGACGCAGACGTATGCACGACACTCGTCCTCCTTCCCGGACGGCACCTATGGTGGCAATCCTAATGGTTACCTTCTCTTCGCCGAAGAACTTTGTGTTTATAATTCGGGCGACACAAGCCCTTTTGCAGAAATGGCCTGGATCGGTGAAGACCATGATATAGATTTGGCCTTTCTGCCTATTGGCGATCTCTTTACTATGGGGATCCGGGGAGCATTGAGAGCAGCACGCATGCTCAAACCCAACCTCACGATTCCTGTCCACTTTGACACGTATCCACCCATTGAAGCGGATACCGATGCTTGGCAATCATCCATGAACGCCGTCAGTCTCGCTACTCGCGTACTGAAACCGGGTGAATCCTTTGATCTCTAATCTTGGCGCATGAAAAAAACAGCCCCCCGGGCTGAACAGGCACAGCGATACGACCTGCATGCGCTGTTCCAGACCAGCCAAGCGCTGAGCAGATCTTCGGGATTGTATTCTTTTCTTGGTAATCTGCTTCTGACGGCTATGGGTAGGCTCTTGGTTACTCGGGGGATCGCTCTCTTGCACGATCCTGAGGAGCGTAAATGGCATGCAGTTGTGGTCAAAGGGATACCGGAGGTCAAAGAGGGCACCTACCTTGAGCTACCACCGCTAACACAGAATGCGCTCGCATCGGGCGACGCATTACCGGTTGCTCTGCAATCTCTTGGAATTCATCTGTTACTGCCTATACGTGAGGAGCACGAGGAAGTCGGTGCGATCGCGCTGGGCAGCAAGCTCACCGGAGGATCTTTCGAACAAACAGAGCTCGAATTTGTGCAGTCGATGGTAAACATGTCGACGGCTGCTATTCGCAACTCACTGATTGTGGAAAAATTGCGGCAAACGAACTTGGACCTGGACAACACTGTACAGCAACTCAATACACTTTTCGAGTTGTCCAAAGAGTTCAATGCAACTGTAGACCGTGAACGTGTGTTGAAAATTTTTTCGTTTGCGCTCATGGGCCACATGGTTGTTCAAAACCATTTGTTTTACCTGAAACGCCCGGAGAATACTTTCGAACTCGTATCAAGTGGCCGAACCAGTGCCGATGCCCTTGATCTCGAGTTTCTGTCGAGCGTTGAGGAGCTCATCAGAGCGAAACCGGGAGATATACTGGATCAGAATAATATGGCGATTGCCCTGCCAATTCAGCAGCAGGGATCAGTTCATGGAGTACTATGCTTGGGAGCAAAAATGAACCAGACGCCTTATTACCGCAAGGACATTGAGTTCCTGTATGCTTTGGGCAGTCTGGCAGTGACTTCCATTCAAAATGCTGAACTGGTAGAAGAGCGTATCGCCAGACAAAGGCTGGAAGAGGAGCTTCGCATGGCCCGCGAGATTCAGCGCAACCTGCTGCCAGCTTCGATTCCAGAGATCACCGGACTGGAAGTCGCCACACTCGCTTTGCCGAGCCGGGAGGTTGGAGGGGACTACTTTGATATCGTGTCCATTACCAAAAACCGTACACTTTTTATGATTGCGGACGTTACCGGTAAAGGTGCGCCCGCAGCACTCCTGATGTCCAGCATCCATGCGTGTACACACGTCATGCTGCCAATGGACCTAACACTCCAGGAAGCCATTGAACGCACCAATTGCGTCTTATATGAAAACACGGCCGCAGATAAGTTCATAACCGCCTTTGCAGCCATTTATTACCCAGACAGATCTCTCTCGTTTGTGAACGCCGGACATGAAGCCCCTTTACTCATTCGTGCGAACGGGGAGGTTGAGCATCTCACAGATGGTGGACCACTTCTCGGTATCATTCCGAACGTACCATACTATCCGGGTTACATAACTCTGGCACCCAACGATTTTATCGTGCTTTTTACCGACGGTGTAACCGAAGCCATGGGGGAAGCGATGGAAGAGTATACCGAACAGCGGCTTCTGGACCTTCTCCTGGCAAACCGCAGTTGCTCGGCATCTGCCCTTATTGAATTGATTCAAAACGATATAGAGAACTTCACGGGACCCGTTGCAGCACTTAGCGACGATCGTACCCTGATAATTCTGAAAGCAACCGATACGTAGACGGTAAGCTTGGAGCTAACTGTACTTTGGACACAAACCAGACATCATCAAATGAAATTTTTCGTTGACACAGCAGACCTGAACGAAATCCAGGAAGCCAGTGAGATGGGAGTCCTGGACGGCGTTACAACAAACCCGTCCCTGATGAAAATTGCTGCTGAACGCGCCGGACAGTCACTGAATTTTCATGAACACATTGCCCGGATCTGTGACATGGTTCCGGGGGATGTATCCGCCGAAGTCACCGCAGTTGACTTTGACGGGATCATGGAGCAGGGGCGAGCACTAGCAGCTATCCGGGATAATGTTGTAGTTAAGGTTCCCCTTATCCTGGATGGAATCAAGGCCATTAATGCACTTGCTCAGGAAGGCATTCGATCTAACTGTACGCTCTGTTTCTCCCCCACACAGGCGCTCCTGGCCGCTAAAGCCGGTGCAACGTACATCAGTCCTTTCTTGGGGCGTGTGGATGACATTTCCACGGACGGCATGAACCTGCTGCAGGAGATTATCCAGATCTACGAGAATTATGGCTACACCACAGAAGTGCTTGCCGCTTCTATTCGTCATCCAATGCATGTCACGCAGTCTGCACTCATGGGAGCGCATGTAGCTACTATGCCTCTGGGGGTAATCAAGAAGCTACTAAAGCACCCTCTCACAGATATTGGGCTTGCAAAATTCTTGGGGGACTGGGATGCTTTCAAACAAAATCAGGCGGGCTAAGCCCACACAATTATGGATTTTATTTCACTCGGCAACGCCAATGACATAGGTGCAAGCTGCCATTACCTCGGCATTAACGGCACCGGAATTGTTTTGGATGCTGGTGCAGACCCGAACGAGGACGGCCCTGCTACGTTGCCGGATTTTGTCCCGATAATTAATCGCGAAATCAATCATGCCTTCATCACGCATGCACACCACGATCATATCGGAAGCCTCCCCGCTCTGAACGAAAAGTGGCCTATGGCACGGTTGCACCTCACGCCTGCCACACGAACGTTGTCGACCTCCATGCTGTATGCATCTGCAAGGCTTCAGCAACGAAAGTTTGACGAAGGCACATCTCCCTTTCGCGCATTATTTGACAAAGAGGATCTTGATGATGTTTTTGATGCCTTCCGGGCTCACCCGTATGACGAATGGTTTGACTTGCAGCCAGGGCACACACGGACCAAATTCTATTACTCTGGACACCTGTTGGGTGCTACCGGTGTACTCTTAGATACTGAGGATGGTCGGCGCATATTTTACACCAGTGATACATGTGTGCAGGACCAGACGATTGTTCCGGGAGGGAGCTATCCTTCAGAGCCGGTTGATGTACTCATCATGGAGTCTACCCTCGGCGCTGATCCCGTGGCGGAAACTATTACGCGGGCGCAGGAGGAGATACGTTTTGGTGAGCGACTTGCTGCAGTCCTGAAGCGAGGCGGAACGGTACTCATACCTGTATTTATGTTGGGGCGAGCGCAGGAAATACTGGCACTCCTCGGGCGCTACAAGAGTCGCGGGATTATTGATCCGGAGACGCCCATCTACAGTGCAGGCGGATTACGCGAAGTTTCGCGCGTCTATGACGATTGTGCCGATTCTACACCACGTATCGATTCGGATTTCAAGGTCTATGGGGTAAAACAGAGGCAGTTTCCCCGAAGCCATAAAGCACGACGCAAAGCATTGAATCAGCCCGGGATTCATGTTTTGGCCAGTGGTATGATGATTGAACGTACGCTGTCACATCAGGTGGCCCAGGAGCTTCTCGAAGATGAAAAGCACGCTATCTTTTTCGTTGGATTTGCGAAGGAAGATCTACCTGCTGGGAAACTTCTTCACGCAGCGCAAAGCGGGGCAGAGGGCGTGCTGCTTAGCCGCGAACGTGGCATGCAAAAAATAGTGTGCGAAGTAGATCGCTTCCGGTTCAGCGGGCATGCCAATCGACAAGATCTGACCAAACTTGCCGTTCAACTCCAGCCGAAAACGATTATTCTGGTGCACGGCGAAACTAGAGCCCGGCAATGGCTCGCAACAACCCTTCGTGAGAAATGTCCCAATGCACGCGTCCTGACACCGGGCCAGGGCGAGTTGTTCACTATCTGATCCGGGGTAGTACTTCCCCTCTGGACTACGAAAGCCCACTCTTGGGTTCGGGGACTTCAGACAGGAGTCGGTCAATGACCGATTCCACCGTTACGCCTTCGCTCTCTGCGTAAAAATTCGTCAATACGCGGTGGCGAAGGACTGGATAGGCAAGAGCACGGATGTCTTCGATGGCTACATTGTATCTGCCACGTAAAGCCGCACGCACCTTGCCTCCCAACAGGAGGTACTGTGTGGCGCGCAAACCTGCTCCCCAACTCACCCAATTGGAAACAAACTCTGGTGTTCCATTTCTGCCCGGCCTTGTATTGCGTACCAGGTCTACAGCGAACTGTGCTACGTTTTTGGGAACGAACACTTTGCGGATCTCGCTCTGGAATGCCAGAATATCAGCCCCGGACAATGCAGTATCAAGGGAGGCCTGTTCGCGTGAGGTCGTTTCCAAAGCGACCTGCAGCTCGTCCTCAGCAGACAGATAATCGATCACAATGTTGAACATGAATCGATCCAGTTGTGCTTCTGGCAATGGATACGTGCCCTCAAGCTCAATGGGATTCTGCGTAGCAAGCACGAAAAAGGGTCTGTCCAACAGATAGCTTTCGCCGGCGGCTGTAACCTGATATTCCTGCATGGCTTCCAACAGTGCCGCCTGCGTCTTGGGAGGCGTACGGTTGATCTCGTCTGCAAGAATGATATTGGCAAAGATCGGTCCCTTCACAAACTCAATCGTTCGTCGTCCGGTTGTGCGATCCTCATCCAGCATGTCCATTCCTGTAATGTCCGCCGGCATGAGATCCGGCGTGAACTGAATGCGTCTGTAGGATAAATCCAGCATTTCTCCAAGCGACTTGATAAGAAGCGTTTTTGCAAGCCCCGGGACACCTGTCAGCAGGCAGTGTCCACCCGAGAAAAGAGCAATCAGTACTTGCTCAATCACGTCATCCTGCCCAACTATACGCCGGCGTATCTGCGCCATAATTTGGGATCTGCCTTCACGTAAACGCTCAAGCGCAGGTTTCTCCATCTCTTCTAAAGGGAATTATATACGAAAGTGCCACGCTAAGATTTGCTCTTTTTGATCAATTTCAAACGGACTAAATCGGATTCATCCCAGCCTGTATCCGAGAGCAATTTCTTTAGCAGTTTAGGACCATAGGTTTTCTTCGGGTGGAAATGGACAACAATGCGATCATTGCCAGATAGGTCCTCCTTCATCTTTATAAAGCCAATCGTGGCTCCCCTCTTTCGTTCTTGTTTCCACCCATCTCGTTTTAATGCGCGTATAATTCTCTTGGCCGTGACATTTTTGATTTGTTGCTAAGTGTTTTTTGATATGGCCATAGCACAGATATCTCTTTGGTTAGAGTATCGTTGTATTCTCTAATCTTTAGATCTGGTCCTTCGGGAAATGGTTCTCCGCAATTAAATAGGGAATCTAGATATAAAATTATCCCATCTTCAATATTCTTCAAAACTTCTTCTTCTGTGTCTCCCCCAACGTGTAGTCCTTTAAGAGCAGGTGCATATGCGTAAAATCCGTCTCCATCTCTCTCAACACAGATGGTAACGGTTATCTCTTGTGGTCTCATTGCATTGGTGTTGGTGTTGGTGTAGTGAGCGCCCAGTATACGTTTGGGAAGTCAAAGGGTGCCCTTACTGGTCATGGTTCTTCGGATTCGGGTTGGGTGATAGATGTCGGGTTATGCATCCATCATCCGAAGAAGTCCTGCACCAGAACAGTGCGTGGAACGCGATGTCTCGCTTATTCGCCACAAACACAGGTAGCTAACCCTGCCTTGTTCATAGAAAAAAGACTTAACAATGAGCGTTCTTCAGTCTATGTTGGGGAGCATTTTCGAGTTTCTGCTTGGTAAAATACGACGGATTGCATGCATTTCCTGGAAGCCATCCCTCTGATACTCCCATTTTCCGTGTCCTCCGCGTCCTGGAGCCCACGAGATTTGGCCGACACGGCATTCTTCTGTGGCCGACACATAACCAAGACATGCGACGTTTCGACGCTCGGAAAAAAAGAACTAATCAAGAGGCAGGGGCGGTCACCTTGACCGCTATGGAGGCGGACGCTCCACCAAGTCATAGAAGCTCCCCAGTTCCTCATAGGCGATGGCACGCATCTGAAGGTTTGCATAGCCGCGCCACACGATGGTGGGGCCTGGCGGTGGATCGTGTTTGCGATTCATGTAGCCCCCCATCATCGCGACCGTTAAGATGGCCGAGGCCAGGTCGGTGGGGACTGTAAGGCCATAACTGCGGGCGTACACCTTCATCATCTTCAACTCGGACGCTCGGAAAAATACGTCCATGTTCAGGTCCGTATCTGTACGTCCCAACATCGTCATCAACATAATGCGCCACGCCGTGACCATGTACATCGTGATGACCCGGTGCTGGGAGTCCGCTTTCTGCATCTGTAGCTTCTCCATTTTGCAGCCACTCTTGAGCACCCGGAAGGTATCCTCCACACGCCAGCGCAGCCGGTAATGTTCGACCATCTGCTGCGCCTGCTCCCGGGTTGTAATGGGTTGTGTGGTCAACAGATACCATTCAATCGGCGTGGCATTTTCCGGCGGATTGAGTTCNCGCAGATGAATGCCCCAGACNGCCATGGGAGNTTGCGTACGATCCCGGGTCGGAGGTAGCGTAACTTTGCAAAACCGCAACGCCATCTGCGCATTCCGGCCTGAACGGCCTTTGTGGGTGACCCGCCCCGACTTCATCCGGCGACTCAACTGCTCAACCGACAACTCCATCACGCCCGCAGAGGGTCCTTTCCGCATCGCCTTGAATAACNGCCCCTCCTTTTTGNCCAGCTNCNGATCGTGCTTGGCCCGCACCAATAGATGCGTCCGTTTCAGCGTCCGCTGCATTGATAAAATCTCAAACNCATCCGCTTCCCGATCCATCACACAAATCACATTGGTCTTGCGGGGCAGGGTCGCGGCCGCTTCATCAATATCCGACAGCCCGTACAGCCAACTTTGGGTTTTGGGGTGCGCTTTTCCATAGGCACATCGCAACACCCCCAACGGTAATCCCTCATCATTCAGGGCGATCGTTGCATGCAGACACNCCCCGCGGGCCTTGGCAGAGGTCTGGTTCTGACCAATCACATCCAGATCCTCGGTGCGGGGGCGCGTACTATAAGAGATCTTGGTGCCGTCCTGAACACACAGAACCGTCTCCTGCGTGCGCATTCGCTCAATCGTCCGCTGGCGATGCGGGGCCAGAATATCCTCCGGGGTGATCCCGAACTTATCCGCCTTATCCCAAAAATTCCAGTAGGCCTGAACGGCGCTAGGATCGCGCTCGGGGGTCGTGGTCACCGGGTTGCCCATCGTCTTTGCCGCTAACTCTGCATTTTTTACCAAACGGGCACTGCGGCGCTTGTCCCCCAACTCCGCATCCCCAAACTCCTGCAACGCCCAAGTGTCGCTGTCCAGACCTGCGCCCACCTCCAGCCGTGGGCGCAACTCCACATGCGGTACATCCAAGTTCGTGCGCCAGTCTTGCTCCAATTCATACGCAAACACCTTTTTCTGGGAGCGCGTGCGCGCCTTTGAGGGGGCATGGCGGCCCCGCCCCTGCGTGAGTCCCAAATATTGGAATCCCACCGCTCGAAAACAAGTTCCCTCCTGGTCCGGTCCCACAAAGGTCTCAATCACATACGGGGCATACCCATATCTGGCCTCAAAGTCGGACGGCAAGCGCCGCAGCACCCGGCCCAACGCGTGACTCGCCAAGTTCTTGCAGAACACATCTGGACGAATCAGAAAGCGGCTCAGGTTCACCACATAGTTCAAATTCTCCGCCCGCTTCGAATGATCCCAGGCCATCCATTCATCCCGTGCCTTGAGATACAACGCCGCCGCAGAAAAACCGACCACACCCAGTTCGCCATGAGCACTCCGAATCAGGTACCGAAGCTGGGCACCCGCAAACGTTGTGCTCCCCTGAGGATGCTCCGAATCTAAAAGCGTATTCCAGATCGCCCGATCCTCCGAATTGGTCACCAAGATGACTTCCAAATCCTTGATCTGACCTACCTCCGTCGGAACATCCACTGCCTTCGGAACTGGTTCTGCTAATAGACGGGGACCGTGGAACAAACGCGGCCGTTTGTGGCTTCGGCAGAGAAAAGTGCCCCTCCGATTCCAGTAACACCAATGCCTTCATGCAACCCGCAAGACGGGCGCCGCCCCGCGCATTTACAAAATTGAACTGCTCACATACAATCCGGCCCAAAGCCCGACGACTTTGTCCTGATGAGCCGACACCGTTGCCGACAGGGACGGAAGAGCATTACGAAGAACGGAAAGTATCGTTGACTGTGCTTGCATATTGCTAAGTGACTGTGCTTGNATATTGCTAAGCTANACNNTNNNTNAATATTGCTAAGTTAAACAATATATAAGCCGTTGTCAAGTCACTAGTCAAAGCGCAGGGCAGGCCTAGCCATTGACTATATGGTCCAACAAAACGATAACTAGCAGGATTGAGCTTGTCGCTTGGTATTTGCCGGTCCAGATTGCGAAGTGGCCAGAAGTTCTGCAGATGTAATGTTATGGGTATCAATCCTTGGATCATCGAATCGATAGGTGTCGACAAGATCGACGATGCAGAAGCTGAAGCGGGACGCCGACGAGTGACTCGTGCATTCGGGATTGATGCCGTAACCAAGGTGTCTGACGAACAACTCCGATTTATAAGCAACAGCCTCGAACTTTATGTATTCACCCTGCTGGAGTGGGAAGACTCTGAGAAACTTCGTTGCGCCGCAGCCAAGGCCTTCCAGGTTGGACGACTGGTACTGCCAGAGGGTTCACCTGTGGAGGTGGCACAAGGCTTGGTGAGACTTGGCTGCTTCGGGGTGCTAGGAGACCGCGGCGCGGATTTCCGTCGACTTTTGGATGATCAGGGGATCCCGGAGCTTCCCATCGACGCTCCGAATTGGGGCGAACGCGTTTGGGCGATCATTCTGAAGGTATGGCTGTGTCTGTTTCGCAAGAAGGGATGTAGCGATCTTGATGAAGTACAGAAACTCGTAACAACACTTCGCTCTGAGCAGCGGTTACACGAACCTTCATTTTTGTCCCTTGCAGAGGCACGCAAGGACTCAGGGCCAGCATGGGAACTTATTCTCGCCTATCACCTCGCAAAGGCCGCCGAGGTTCTGGGTACCTATTTGTCCCAAGGATCGATGGATGGGCACTACGACATCCGCGAACAACTTGATGCACAGTTTGATCGGGGGATTTCCGCGGCGATCCGAGGTCAGCTCATGGAGCGAGAAGTTTTCGTACGGCTGTTGGCCCGCACTGCACGCACCTTTGTCGACAACAGCATTTGAACTGTGACACGTGCTGTCAATAGCCGCGTCTCCCGTTTTGTCGACTCTGTAGTGTCGCGGGAGCGGAGGATTCCACTGTTCGAAATGTTACCTCCGCAGCGACGTACGCTTCGTGAGCAAGGGTTGCTCGGATCGGGACATCGATCGGTGGTTGTGAGCCTGCCGACATCCAGCGGAAAGACGTTTATTGCAGAGTTCCGTATCCTGCAGGCACTGAACCAGTTTGATTACGAACAGGGCTGGGGCGCTTACCTTGCGCCGACGCGCACACTGGTTAACCAGTTGACTATTCGCTTGCGTAGCGATTTTGCTAAGATCAAATGTAAGGGGATTATTACGCCCAGGAGCCCATATCTCTGGGAGCGTCATGGAGCAGCGTTGTACTCATGGGGGCCTGCGGCAATTTAAACCTGCATGCTGTCTTCCAAGGGCCTGCCTGGCTATATCCCTGTGAACGCTATGCGTAAAGCCTCAAGCCCAAAACCACTTGCTCCGGTACGAATACGCAGACTGCACCAAAAGTCCAAAGCCAGCATTTGCGCTGAATGTATCGGCACAGCTATCCAGAAAGCACGACAGCGCCAGACTAGTGCACCCAGAACTATCCCTCCCACAAGAGAGAGTACCAATTCACTGGTAGGTTTCTGTAGATGCATTAATGCAAACGGTACTGCTTGGATAAATATGGTATGCAATCCAAACGTATGTGCTGTTCCAAACAGAATAAACCCTCTCCATAAGTATTCCCAACCTACCCAGTAAAAAAGGAAGAGCGCATGATAAATGGCAAAAACTGACCACGATTCTGCGGCCTCGCGGTAATGAGGGTATTCTGCCTGGAAGAGTGGTCCATCCGAAAGCACCCAGGTGCCAACAATGACGATAGGCAAATAAAGGGCAAAAAGCGTTGTTGCCAGCTTCCAGTCACCAAGCCCCAGACCAATTGCCACCGCCTTCCGCCGGAACCCCAGGACCAGAATAAGTACCGGGATCACAAATCCTGTAATGCCTTGGGCAACAAACCACCAAGCCCACGACTGTAGTCTGGTTCCTTGGGGAGCAACCTGCCCCAGAAAAAAATCGCGGCTTCCGAACTTGAAGGTTGCAACCAAAAGCAGCACGGAAAGCGTCAATACCACGACCGTCTGCAAGTCCAATGACCGCAGTGCTTTAAGGAACCTCCGTATCTCTGTGCCAACCACCTGACTAAGATCCGCTTCCAGCGTACCTTTCCACGAACTCCCAGATGCGCAGAAGTCGATCAATACGCTGTTTTGGGTTGCCTGTACGCGAAAGATCATGCCCTGCATCCGGGTATCGAACGTACTCTACCGGACGGCCAAGCACCTTCAGACTCTTGTACAATACCTCGCTTTGAATCACGCCAGTTCGAAGATCATTATCAGCGTGCATTATGAGTAGCGGGGTTTGAATTTGATCTACAAATGTGATCGGAGAGTTCGCTCGCAAGAGCACACCAGCTTCCCAAGGGTAACCGCCAAAATGATTCGGCACAAGACGCCATGCATTCCCCTCTCCGAAAAACGTGGATAAGTCATAGACCCCCCGCTGAGTAACCGCAGCTTTGAAACGGTTGTCCTGGGACACGATCCAAGCCGTTAGATATCCAGCGTATGATCCCCCCGCAACAACCTGCCGGTCACTATTTACCCATCGGCTCTGCCTCGCAACCTCACTGGCTGCAGCCAAGACATCTTCGGCCGGCCCTACGCCCCAATCCTGGTAGTTACCCCGACGAAAAGCCTGTCCGTATCCTCCAGATCCCCGAGGATTAGAATAGACCAACCCGTACCCCTTTGCGGCCATGAACTGAAACTCATGCCACATGGTGGCTTCGCCGGGGCCCCACATTGACGCGGGGCCGCCATGAATGGCAACCATCAGCGGGTAGGTTTGCCCAGGAACCTGGAAAGTGGGCGGCATCACCCAATACTGCACCTCAATGGTATCCCTTCGGAGGCGATAAGCCATTGGAAAACTCAATGCCTTCTCCCGGAGCCATTCCGAATTGTGTCTCGTTATCACTCTCGGTGACTCGAAATCCATCGGAGATGTGTACAGCTCTGACGGATTGACCACCTGCGTCATCACCATATAGGCCGTGGCAGTTGTTAGATCATAGCTGCCGACTCCCTTGTCGTTATCGGTAAGCTGTGTTACGGGCAATCCCCGGTGAACCAGTTCCCCACGATAGAAGAATGACCTTGCACGCTGTTCCAAGCTGTCAGCCAACAACGAATCTGCAACCGGCTCGGGAGTTGGTAATGCTGGTCGGCCATCATTGACTGATGCACGATAAAGCGGCACCCCTCCTTCAGACGGTGCAGTAAAGTAAATAAACCAGTTATCATGCGACCACTGAACATTCCGTACACTGCGATCAAAATCCAGTGTCAGCATCTCTGGAGCACTCCGTCCATCAATTGAAAAATACCCCACTTCCGTCTGCGCGTATCCGGGATCATCAAGGCTGGTGGCCTGAAATGTCACAAACCGCCCGTTGGGAGATATAGTAGGAGCACTTAGTCGATAGCCCCCTATATCAAGCAACAACCGTATACGTTTGGTTTCCACATCAATGAAATAGAGATCGCGGTCCCGCTCATGGTCGGGATGTTGGGTGGTTTCCGGGTAACCACTAACAACAATCTGGCGGTTGTCCAAAAGCCAGGTCGCACCACTGAAGCCATAATGCCCCGAGGTAACCATCCTGACCTCAGGCTCATTCTTTGTCAAATCTGCAACAAAGTAATGCTGTGAGCGAAGTTCGGGAGACAAGTCCAGTTCGCCCTGAAGGTTAAGCCTTGTCAGTAGACGCGGATTGTCCTCTTCTCGATTCTTGTTCAGCCAGGCTCGAATGTTTTCCAGATCTCCGTCTGGATCTGGATCAGCAGTATGCTCCTCCCAAGAGTGCCTTCCCGGTCGTTCTTCCGACCACACAGGATCAGATCCAGTAAGCTCGGTGACCTCTTTTCTGGTCAATGAGACAGAGAAGAGTACATATCGGCCATCCGGTGACCACTGTGGGTCACTGACCCCGTGTTCAAAACTGAATAGCTGCCTAGCCTCCCCACCGTAAATAGATATTTCAAAAAGTTGCGCTTTGCCATCAACCGAACGCAAAAACGACAGTCGATCACCGTCAGGATGCCAAATGGGCGAAGTTGCACCTGCTTCACCATACGTCAATTGCTGCGGGGTTTCTGATCCACCCGCGGATACGATCCATATCTGAGATTGGTATCTATAGTCAGCATCCTCATCCGGAACAATAGATCGAACAGTATAGGCTATGTAACGGCCGCTGGGAGCCGCAACCACATTACCCAACTGCTGGATCTTGAGCAGATCACCAGCTTCGATGGGGGTCCGCTGCACCTGGGCAGCAGCACTGGAGACCAGAAAACAGAGACCAAGAAATAAAACACTCGCGCGTGTCATATGCGGCAGATATATTGGTGGACGCGAGGTATACGCCTAAGCTAGAAAGTAGATTTAGGCAAGTGCATCGTAACCAGCATATGAGGTACATCCACGGTCTCGGCAATATGGAGGTTTGCCGCAAGGGAGGCAAGCACATAAGCTTCTGTTCGATCCAAACTGTGCTCATAGCTCATGTAATCAATCATGTACCGTGTGGCCTTCCTCGCAGCCTCATCAATGGTCGTTGCAAAACCCGTTACGGCATAGTATGAATCAGTCTCATACTGGGGTTCTATGAGGTATGGTTTATCCTTTACCACATTAACCTCGTAAACAATGCGCATCGGCGCTTCGATAGCTGTACCGCAGACCTCACCCAAACCTTGCGCAGCGTGAGTGTCCCCAATAGAAAAGAGCGCTCCCTCCACCAGAACTGGAAAATAAACTGTGGTGCCCTCCACCAGATGAGGATCATCCATATTGCCACCATTCGTACGGGGCGGGATCGTGGACAAGAGGGAATCGGTTGCAGGGGCAACCCCCATCACACCGGGAAATGGAGCTAGTTTTATCCGGGCTCCACTGGGAAGCGTAGCATACGTCTGTCCCTCTTCAAAGGTATACGTGTGCAGGAAGGGTTCCGTGAATTCATCTGCCAGAAACCCAAAACCGGGCGTGACTGCACTCCATCCAAACTCACCCAGTTCAATTTTGTGAAGTGTGACCGCAAGCACATCTCCCACTTCAGCGCCCTCGACATACACTGGTCCGGTCAAAGGGTGAATCGGTTCAAAATCAAGCGTTAACACATCTTCGACCGTTGATTCGGGAGAAAATTGACCATCCGAGGCTTCCTTGGTATACACTTCCACAACAGCTCCAGAGGGCACCGTAAGCGTGGGCGGGATTGATCGGCTGAACTTGTTGTGCGTGTTTTCCGTGTCTAAAAAGTACTCCGGGGTTACCTCTTGGGTCTCTGCGACCTGTTCCGCGGGCTGATCCACTGGCGCACTCTGACACGCACAAAAGATGATCAGGACTGCAAGTATGTTTGTTTTGGGCATAACTGTCCGGGATGGCTGTTTCTCGGACTCAATTTAATGTAAAAACCCTTGCAGGTCAACATATCTGCCCCGCGGCACCCTGCCCAGCGAACCCTGATGCGCCATAAGAGTTTGTGTTGCCGTCCGAGAAAATTGCCTAATCCACGAACAATATGTCCATTGATCCCCTCCACCTCGCCTTTGGAGACATGGAGTACGAGTTTGGTGTGACGCGCGAGATGCTCTCACGCATCCCTGACGACTGTTTTGACTGGCGTCCACACAAAAAATCCTGGACCATGGGCCAGTTGGCCTGCCACATAGTTGATCTTCTCTGGTGGAGCGTTACCATTCTGGAAGAGGACGGCATCGATATGGCCAAAACCTGGCCAAGGACCGAGGCCTCTACACAGGAGGAGTTGATCGCCAAGTACGAAGCCAAAGAAAAGCAATTGCGTGAAGTTTTTGATCGGACGACTGTAGAGACACTGGCAGAGCCTTGGACTTTGAGCTATGGGCCTCAGATATTCTTTACCGAACCCAAAGCGGACGTACTCCGGCGCTTCGGGATCAGCCATCTCGTACACCATCGGGCCCAACTCTCAGTGTACTTGCGCATAAACGATGTGCCACTCCCAAAGAGCTATGGGCCGACCGCTGATGAGAATTAGCTCGTTGGGTTATTCAACCGCTGGATAGGAATTCCTCAGATAGCGGCGGGCACTGGAATGACTCGAACCCCAGCGCTTCATTGCGAGCACACTCTCATATCGAGCAATTGCGTTTTCCTGCTCGCCCAGCAAGTCGTACGCAATTCCCTGATATAAGCGCTCCATAACCTTGAAGTAGGTATCCTCATCCAGTCTTGCTGTTAACGCCTCCAGCGACAACAGATTGGCCAAAACAGCCCGTTCGCCTCCACTTAGAATCCTGGCTCTCGCCAGGAAGTACGGTGCCTGCTCAGCCATGGCAGGTGTATAGCCGTATGTTTGTTCTGGGCATAACTGTCCGGGATGGCTGTTTCTCGGACTCAATTTTAATGTAAGTACCCTTGCCGGTCAACAACCTTCCCCGCGGCGCCTTGCCCAGCGAACTCCAATGCGGCCATAAGAGTTTGTGTAGTCGTCCGAGAAAGTTTGCCTAATCCACGAATAAAATGTCCATTGATCCCCTCCACCTCGCCTTTGGCGACATGGAACACGAGTTTGTTGTGACGCGCGAGATGCTCTCACGCGTCCCTGACGATTGTTTTGACTGGCGTCCACACAAAAAATCCTGGACCATGGGCCAGTTGGCCTGCCATACAGTTGATCTTCTCTGGTTTAGCGCTTTCATTCTGGAAGAGGACGGCCTCGACATGGCCAAAACCTGGCCAAGGAGCGATGCCACTACACAGGAGGAGTTAATCGCTAAGTACGATGCTTACGAAAAACAATTGCGTGAAGTTTTTGATCGGACAACTGTGGATTCACTGGCAGAACCTTGGACTTTGAGCTATGGACCTCAGATATTCTTTACCCGACCCAGAGTGGACGTACTCCGGTACCTCGGAATCAGCCATCTTGTTCACCATCGGGCCCAACTCTCAGTGTACTTGCGCATAAACGATGTGCCGCTCCCAAAGAGCTATGGGCCGACCGCTGATGAGAATTAGCTCGTTGGGTTATTCAACCGCTGGATAGGGATTCCTCAGATAGCGACGGGCACTGGAATGACTCGAACCCCAGCGCTTCATTGCAAGCACACTCTCATATCGAGCAATTGCGTTTTCCCGTTCGCCCAGCAAGTCGTACGCAATTCCCTGATATAAGCGCCCCATAACCTTGAAGTAGGCATCCTCGTCCAGTCTTGCAGTTAACGCCTCCAGCGACAACAGATTGGCCAAAGCAGCCCGTTCATCTCCACTTAGAATCCGAGCTCTCGCCAGGAAGTATAGTGCCTGTTCAGCCATAGCAGGTGTATAGCCGACCTCCTGGGCCGTATAGAGTTCCAGAACTTCTGTGAAAACTGTCTCGGCGGCCTGCCACTGATACCAGTGTGCATATATACGCCCCTCCAGTGCGTGGAAGAAGGCATTGCCGGGATACTTCTCACGAAGCCATCTGACCAGCCGTACGCATTCCTGGAAATTCCCTTCATAGAGATAATTAATCTGAAGCAGAAAATATATCGCCTCGGTCTGCATATAGTATCCCTCGGTCGCCGTGCGTCTGAGTTCCGCCAGTCCGCCCTCTCGATCCCCCGGCGGAAGAAACATGGTAATGGGGCGTATGAACGGATAGCGCTCAGGAATCAATGCAGCATAATAGCGGTAAAGCCCGCGCCCCAGTACAAAGTCGTCATTGGTTGAGTCCGCCGCAGCTACTGCCAACACATAATCCATGGCCCGCTTACCATCTGCCGCGGCTCGTATCCAATCCCGTCGATTCGAACGTAAGCGCCCCCTGAACCCCAACGCGATGCCCTTAAAGAACATGGCATCAAAATCGCGTGCATCTATCTCCAGACGTGCCTCACTGCGGTCGATGACCTCTCCCATAGCCGCAAAGAATTCTTTATCATTCGAGGTATCAGTCAAATCCAGGAGAATTGTCCACCACAACGTTAAGGCTTCCAAGAATGGGCCTATCGGGTGATCCGCATAACGTTGAGTGATCTTCTGAAAATGGGATTCCGCCTCCTCAAAGCGAAGATCGTACAATGCCTCCAGCCCGGCTTTTGCCTCCGTCTGGACTTCGGGCTCATACAGTATACTGGTCTGAGCTATAACGCTTGAACAGATAAAGACTGCGCAAAACAACGCGATGAGAAACACGCGACGCATGCGTCCAGTTATCGGCTCCAACTCCGCAGACCACAATAGGCAAGAGTGACAATCAGCACCTTTGCTAAATCAAAACCGACAAATCGAAGCCAGCCAACCTCTATCGAATACCACCACGTGGTATGAGCAGCCGCAAAATGCAGCCAAACAACTCCACATATGAACAGCACCACCGATCCTGCAAATACGGCAACTGCATCTCCCAATGAGCTTTTGGCACGTTTCCCCAATAAACCAATCACGTACGCGGATAAAGGCATTCCAAGCAGGTAGCCCGCGCTGGCCGCCGTCATCAGATAAGCTAATCCATGACCACTTCCGGCATACACTGGCAATAACATTCCCAAGACCAAATACAGCAGCATGGATAAGAGACCATTACGGGCTCCGAGTACCAATCCGCTTCCATACACAAAAAGTGTCTGCAGCGTGATTGGAACTTCCCAGAGATATATCCGCACTTGGGCGCCAAGTGCCGTAGCTATCGCGAAGGAGCTGATCGCCAATATTTGGACGAGTACAGAAGCCCTGTCTGGAGACAAGGCATCTATCCAAAGTGTTCGAGACGATCTCGCCGTCAGATCATTCGCCATCATAACTGAAAAATTTAACCCTCAAGTTACTTGATCGGATAATAATAAGTTTTGCGACTTGGTAACGCCCTATGGTACCTTTTGGGGTTGCTTTCGTACTAGACAACGCTAATCTGCAACGTGCTTGATATTGATGCTGGGCGCCTTCTGGACGTTTGCCAACATACTTAGCATTTCACGCGTCCTATTTTCGGCCGCGGCTGCTGTCATTATACTCAGAGACGGACCGGTCAACTGGAGTTTAGCCTTGCTTACGACAGCCGTACTTACTGACTGGCTGGATGGTCAGGTTGCCCGACGTACGAACACAGTGTCCGAATGGGGAAAAATACTGGATCCAGCAGCAGATAAGATTTCCGCCGCTCTGGTAGGCATAGCGCTTGTCTTGAATGATTTGATACCCCTGTGGTTCATAGGTGTTGTGCTGTTGCGTGATTTGTTGATCGTAGTGGGAGAGATTGCCTTAGCACGCTATTCCGGACGTATCCAGATGAGCAATTTTCCGGGCAAACTTGCGGTTACCGCAATCGCAATAACATTTTTCATGGGTCTTATGAGAGCTGACCAGATGGTCATGGATATTTGCATCTGGGTAACCGTCGGACTCTTAGGATTTTCGCTTCTGATTTACTCGTCACGGCTTGCGTCTATGCACAACAATTCGGCGTAACCAAATGAAACTTTTTAGACGTCGTCAGGCCGAGGATCAGGATCGCCTGGAGTCAGGGCTTAAAAAGACCCGGGAGGGTATCTTTGGCAAGATTGGGCGCCTGGTAAAGGGGAAACGCACAATTGATGAGGCCCTGTTGGATGACATTGAGGAAGTTTTGGTGACCAGTGACGTGGGAATCAAAACTACCCTCGATATCATCGAGCGAATTAAGAAGAGGACCGCGCGGGATCGATACCTCTCATCCGAGGAATTGCAGACGTTGATTAACGACGAGGTCGCGCAGCTTCTCGAAGAAAACACGCCTTCACGACCGGCGGACTTTGACGCGCCACTCAATAACCTCCCCCACGTCATTCTGGTGGTAGGTGTCAACGGTGTGGGCAAGACCACCACCATTGGAAAGCTTGCATGGCGCTATGCGCAGGCAGGGCGTAGCGTACTCATCGGCGCCGGAGATACCTTCCGCGCCGCGGCCATTGAGCAACTCGAGACATGGGCTAAACGGGCCGGTGTAGATATTGTAAAACAGCAACACGGCGCAGATCCTGCTGCTGTTGCCTTTGACACTGTCCAGTCAGCCGTTCGACGCTCTGCAGACATTGCCATCATTGACACTGCCGGGCGCCTGCACACCAAAACAGGACTGATGAATGAACTCTCGAAGATAAAACGTGTCATGGCCCGCCAGGTCATGGACGCACCTCATGAGGTGCTCTTGATACTGGATGCCACCATCGGCCAAAACGCACTTCGACAGGCCGAGGAATTCACACGCAGCGTAGACGTAACCGGTTTAGTCGTAACCAAGTTGGATGGATCTGCCAAAGGGGGCATCATTATCGGCATTTCTAACGAGTTCAAGGTGCCCGTGAAATATATTGGCGTTGGAGAGAGTTTAGAAGATTTGCAAATCTTTGACCGCCAGCGTTTCGTAAAAGCCTTATCCATAGCATGAAGTATTCTCTGACACTCCTCCTTATTGCTGCACTCCCGCTCACTTCCCTTCTACAGGCACAAACCCTCGACGATGAACTACAGGTACGTGTTGTGAGCATCAAGGGGGATACCAATGCGGGGCATCTAGATGTGTACACCGAAATTCCGTACACAAGCCTCCAATTCGAGACCAGCCCAAGCGGATTCATCGCACGCTATAATGTGGAAGCCGAAATATCCAGGCTGGACTCAAGAGGGCGCCCACAAAGTGTAACCGCATCCCCCATTTGGGAGCAAACCGTAACTGTTCAGATGCACGCAAACACGGTTGCCGAGGAGGCAAGTGATCTATCCACACATTCGGTAGCACTGGCCCCTGGACGATACCTCCTGTCCATTACGCTTACAGATCTTACATCATCAAAGACCTTCTTTCAGGAAATCACTGCAGAACAACGTGATTTTTCCCAAGCCATCGCACTGAGTGATGTCGTATTGCTTGCCGGGTACGACCCCGAACGTCGGTCTATTGTCCCACGCATCTCACCGGATGTCAGTGCTGGCGATCTACAGGCATACTATGAAGTGTACACGCTGAATGCACAGACTTTATTGGTTACACAGGAGCTGATCCAACAAGACGGAACTCTGCGGTTCGGCAGACCACATCGATGGTCCGACACACTTAGTGTAGGTGCTGGACGCCATCAACAGATCACAAGAATCCCCGCCAGTGATCTGGAATTTGGTCAATATAACCTTGTGGTCACACTGCGCAGTTTGGACGGAGGCTTGTTAGACCGAGCATCCCATACCCTCAGCGTACGCTGGGACGGTATAAACACCTACCTGAACAACCTGGAGGAAGCCATTGAGCAATTGACTTATATTGCCCGCAATCGAGAGCTTCGTGAATTCCGACGCGCTGAAACACAATCCGAGCGCAAATCACTCTTTGATTCCTTCTGGAAAAAGCGGGATCCAACTCCGGGAACACTTCGCAATGAGGCTATGGAAGAACATTACTATCGTGTTGACTACGCCAATCAGAATTTTGGGCAGCAGATATCCGGATGGCAATCGGATCGTGGACATGTTTTTATCCTTCACGGTCATCCTGACGAAGTGGAGCACCAAACCTTCAGTTACAACAATAAACCGTGGGAGGTCTGGTATTTCTTCCGGATTGGGAGACAATACATGTTCGTAGACGAAACCGGATTTGGAGATTATGAGCTCGTGCTGCCAGTCTGGGATGAACGCACACGGCTAGATTGAAATGCGGATTGTGTTTATGGGGACTCCAGAATTTGCGATCCCCTCGCTGGAAGCTCTGGTTGAAGGAGGATATAAGCCTGTGGCCGTGGTTACCGGACCGGATCGCCGACGGGGACGCGGTCGAAAGCTGCAACCAACGGCAATCACGCAGGCTGCACAACGACTGGATATCAGAACTATCCTTCAGCCGGGCTCGGTCAAGGATCCGGCGTTTGCGTCCGCAATTGGCACCCTCGATTGTGATTTGCAGGTTGTGGTTGCCTTCCGGATTCTCCCCCGCACAGTATTCACACGCGCCCGGCTCGGTGCGTTCAACCTGCATGCTTCCCTGTTACCGAAATTTCGCGGTGCTGCTCCAATTAACAGAGCACTTATGACAGGAGCAACACAAACCGGTGTGACAACCTTTTATCTCAGAGAAAAGGTAGATACCGGCAATGTCATCTTACAGTGGCCAACCGCTATTCTTCCACATGAAACTGCAGGAGATCTGCATGATCGACTTGCACGACTCGGGGCACACGCTGTTCTGGAAACTACCCGGCGCATAGCTGGCGGGCGTGCTCAAACACGTGTGCAGGATGATGTACAGGCTACTGCCGCTCCAAAAATTTTTCGTAATGACTGCCGTATCCCTTGGGAGCAGCCGGCCGAAGCTGTCCATAATCATTGCCGGGGGCTTGCCCCCTACCCCGGTGCCTGGACTCTTTGGAAGTCCACTACACTGAAGATTCTGGGAACTGAAGTAGCCCATAGAACAGGGAAACCAGGAACCGTACTGAACTCAAACGGCTGCCTGGTGGTAGCCTGTAAAACAGAGGCGGTTGCCATTACACGCCTACAAGCACCCGGTCAACGTGTACTTGGGGTACAAGACTTCCTGAATGGTCACCCAATTGTGCCCGGAACGACCCTTAGATGAACATGAACGTGACGATTGCGTAATTGCGCGCGGTGTATTGACTATCTAGCCCATGGCTGATTTTGACCTTGATCAAGTTAGCGAACGTATTCGCATAGAAAGTGCTTTTGTAGACGACCTACGCACAGAAATTGGACGCGTCCTTGTCGGCCAAAACTATATGGTCGAACGTTTACTGATCGGATTACTGGCTTCGGGACATGTACTGCTGGAGGGCGTTCCCGGACTGGCAAAAACACTGACCGTAAGCTCTTTGGCACGAGCAATTGGCGGGAATTTTCAACGCATTCAGTTCACACCCGATCTGCTTCCTGCGGACTTGCTGGGCACACTGATTTATAACCAACAGAAGGGGAGCTTTTCGATCAAGAAAGGCCCGCTGTTTGCGAACGTCGTACTCGCGGACGAGATTAACCGCTCACCGGCCAAGGTGCAAAGTGCGCTACTTGAAAGTATGCAGGAGCGTCAAATCACGATTGGCGACACAACGTTTCCACTCGAGGAGCCATTCCTCGTGCTTGCAACACAGAATCCGATCGAGCAGGAAGGGACTTATCCTTTGCCCGAAGCGCAGGTTGATCGCTTCATGCTGAAAATCAAGGTTGACTACCCGTCCAGAACGGAAGAATTGCAAATCATGCGCCGTATGGCACGTACCGAAGCAAGCACCGAGGTTCGAACGGTCGTGCAGCCCGATAAAATTTTATCCGCACGTCTGGTTCTGAACGAGCTCTATATGGATGAGCGTGTTGAACACTACATCGTGGACCTAGTGCTGGCTACGCGCGATCCTGCCAGCTTTAAGCTGCCTAATCTGGTACCCTTAATTGACTATGGTGCTTCTCCTCGAGCAACGATCAACCTAAACCTGGCTGCACGCGCTCACGCATTCCTCGCACATCGTGCTTACGTGACCCCAGAAGATGTGCGGTCAATAGCCATGGATGTGCTGAGACACCGCGTTACCGTGACCTACGAAGCAGAAGCCGAAGAAATGGAGGCCGAAACAATCGTACAGAACATCCTCGATACTATTGAAGTACCATGAGGTTGGAATGTCCTGAGGGGTACAAGTCAGCTCCTCACAAGGCCACAAATCAGATCGCTCCGTGTCATGTTACATCGCACGCATGATTTTTTTGGGTATTTATTGTTACCTTGGGTAGGGCTGAACTGCTTGACGCGTATATGATCCCAAGTCACACCAACTGATACAGTTCTAGAGTATGGGCTTACAGAGATACCATTTTGACCCAAACAAGCTTGAATTTGTAGCCACAAGACCGCGCCTGAGCCTGCCGGTCTTCGTTGGCCTATGTGTTTTTCTGCTTGCGGCTGCCGTGTTGTCTACTATTGTACTTTCAACTTCCTTCCGGGACAGACAGTTGGCCGCTGAAAATCAGACATTGCGGGAGCAATTTTCAGGGTACCAGCAAGAGGTCTCCAATCTCTCAGATCAGCTCTCTGATATCTCAGACCAAGACAAAGAATTGTACCGGGTGATCCTAGGGGCAGATCCGATACCGGAAGATATATCCCGAGTCGGCGTTGGTGGTACGGATTCGTACAGTCGTTTTGATGGACTCAGTGAATCGGCGGCCGAGCTTCTTCGCAAGAATGCTGAAAAACTGGACGAACTAGAACGGCGAATCAAGCTGCAGTCTGCCAGCTTTGAATACTTGAAGGGGACGGCCGATAGTAGGCCCGAAATATGGGAACAAACTCCGTCAATCATGCCAACAACCGTAGGGCGAATTTCGTCATTTCAGGGACTTCGACTACATCCAATCCTGCGGTACAAGCGACAGCACAACGGCGTGGACATCGTTGTGCCCAAAAACACGCCAATCTATGCCACAGCAAGTGGGGTGGTTGAAGGAATTGGATACGAGGCTCGAGGATACGGTCACTATATCGTTCTCAGCCACCCGAAAGCAGGGTATAAGACACTTTATGCGCACCTGAATTCGGAGCCTCGTATTCCCCGAGGTGCAAAAGTTGTTCGCGGAGAACAAATTGGGCTAAGTGGTAACTCCGGTTTGAGTGCTGCCCCTCATCTTCACTATGAGGTACGGGATAAAAACGGTTCCCCCCTCAGGCCCCGCGACTTTTTTATGCTGGGGATGTCACCACAAGACTATCAGCAACTACTGGAAGAATACAGTAGGGTAAGCCACCTGCCATCACTCGACTAAATTAGTCTATCTTCACAATAGTCCCGGGATGCAACAAAATTTGCTCTCGATTGCATAATATCCCTACATTACCGCGGACCATAAACGACGCAAAATTGAAATGGGATACTGGACACTCGAATTGGCTTCCTATCTGGAAGACGCTCCTTGGCCAGCCACGCAGGAAGAGCTCATTGACTACGCCGAACGCACTGGAGCTCCCTTCGAAGTAACCGAAAACCTTCAGGAATTGGAGGACGAAGGGGAGCCTTACGAAAGCATGGATGAAGTTTGGCCGGACTACCCAACGGCCGACGACGATTTCTACTTCGAGGACGAGTAAGTGGCATTTTTATCTCCTTGTGCTGGTCTCGGGGCTAATACCACCAGCCACCTTCTCCCAATCGCCTACTGAAGCGCCCCACGTAGACGCGGTGCGCTTTGTTGGAGCCACCGATTTCTCACACGAGACGCTGCAAGGTCAGATTCGAACGGTACCCAACCGAAAGCTTCTAGGGCTTCGTGGCATGCACTGGTGGCTGTGGCTCTATCGACTTGGAGAAGCCGGTACACTAGGCTCACGTCTAAGCAATGCATTGATGAACTTGGGAGAAGCACCTGCCCCCTTGGATGAAATTATGCTTGAGGCAGATCGAGAGCGGCTCCAGATTTTCTTTGAGCGTCACGGCTATCGCCAAACAGCTATTGAAACTCAGGTGCACTTGGAGGGCCATCATGGTTTCATTACATTCAATATCACACAGGGGCCTGCCACAATCGTCCGCCGGGTGACCTATGCAGGATTGCATCGACTCAGCACAGCACAGCAGCAACAACTCCTGCAATCGTCTGTCCTGCCACCAAAAGTGAATCAACCCCTCCTGAACTATTATGCAATACCGCAACGGTTTACGGAGACCCGGTTGATTGAGGAACGACGCAGAATCCTGAACCTATTGCGGGACATGGGCTACGCTGCCGTTACCCGCGATTCAATTAGGGCGCTTGTAATCCCGGTAGCAGAAGATTCCTTCGACGTTGAGTTCCGTGTCAGTACCGGTAACCGCTTCCGCTATGGAAGCGTGCAATTTGAGGTGGAAGGACCTGAAGATTCGATACCCCTGCGCACAGACACACTCTTTGCCGAAACCGGGACGCCCAACGATTCATCCCGACTTGTAACATTCAGGATTGATGGTGATAAACGTATCAAGAGCAGCCTCCTGACAAGGACGCTAAGTGTACATCCGGGAAACTGGTACAATCAATCGGAAATCCTGACTACTAAGCGACGATTGGAAGCAACAGGGGTATTCTCCTTCACTGATATCGTTTCGCTGACTCCAACTAATCAGATACTCCCCCACCGCATCACCGTTCGCACCCGACCGCGTCACCAGTTCCTGCTCTCTACCTTCATTCGACAAAGCAGTGGGATTCTAGGTGGCGTAGGCAATGAGTTCGGCAGCGGGCTGGGCGTAACCTACGAGAATACCAATATATTTGGCAACGGGGAAGTACTTAGCATCAGCACCACTGGTTCAGTTGCAACTGATGTGGATACGACATTCTTTTCGTCCAGCGCCGTAGAATTTGCAACCACGGTCAGCCTGCCGTACCTGGTATTTCCATTCCGACGGCTGGATTCCTCTCTTAATTTATATCAGACCAGAACCCGATTCACTTTCAGTTACCTCACAGCCCGCCGCAAAGACCTAAGCTTAATCATACGCGGGCGTGCATCAGCACGTATTCGGTTGGAGTTGCAGCACAATCAGAATGTCACTTCAATCATAGACCTGATGGACCTGAGCTTAAGCCAACCAGACACATTGAATGGCTTTCAATTGCGGTTCCTGGATCGTGTGCTGGACGCTGGAGGAATTCCGCAAATTATTGACCCAGTACAGCGTGCACAAATTCTTGAGGACTATACCCAACCCCAAATTAACAACGCGATCAGATACACTTTGCGTTCGGAGAACGTGAACCTGCTGCGCAGAGACAGAGGATACAGTTACGAAGCTGCCGTTGAGCTAGGCGGTACGTTGCCTTATTTCCTGGATCGATACGTATTTACTCCAAATATTCAAGAACAACACCTCCGCCTTTTTTCTTTTGCAGACAGTAATACCGAGGTCATTTACCGCCAGTATGTGCGATTCGTGGGTAATTTCCGGCGATACTATCGCTTGGGCAATCGAACCGTACTTGCCATGAAATTTGTTGGCGGCTTAGCTCATCCTATCGGAAAAGCCAGTGTAGTGCCGTTTGATCGCCGTTTCTATAGCGGGGGTGCTTCGAGTGTGCGAGGGTGGAGGCTCCGACAATTAGGGCCGGGGGCCGCCAGCTTCAGACAAAGAGATAATAGCAGGACCGAAACCAGCCTGTTAGGGGGAGATATCAAACTGGAAACCAGCCTGGAATTACGACAAACAGTGACTCGAGACCGTCTGGGAGCAGATTGGATATTGACGACGTTCGCTGATGCAGGCAATGTCTGGTTCGGATGGCGTAACCCCGGCTTCACTAAAACTACACCCGACAGCCCAACTGGACGTTTTGTCCTTCAGAACCTATTCAGAGAAACAGGGGTTGGTGGGGGTATGGGGCTACGGATTTCGTGGGCTTACCTGGTTGCAAGACTGGATCTGGCGGTTCGTGTCTACGATCCTGCAACACCGGAAGCAGGATTTCTTCCCACGGGCCTGAACAACTCGGTAGCCCATTTTCGACTTGGCCATGCCTTCTGATCAACGAAGCGGAGAGACTCCAGCCGAAAAACGCAAACTGCGGCGCGGAGATGTATTGGAGCTGGTGATGGAAAAAATAGCCGATCGGGGCAAATGCTTAGCTCACCACAACGGCCAGGTTGTTTTTGTACCCCACACATTGGCAGGGGAGCGCGTCAAGGTACAAGTTCTAAAACGACGTCGGAAGTTTGCAGAAGCATGTCTCCTGTCCGTACTTGAATCCTCCCCAAATCGGACTACGCCACGCTGCCGATATTTTGGGAGCTGCGGAGGCTGTACACTTCAGCATGTTGCTTATTCACAACAGCTCAAGGACAAACATCAGTTGATCCGTGAGGTAATGACACGTCAAGCCGAACTTCCCGAACTAGAGATACGCGCACCACTGGGAGTGACTGTGCCATACGGTTACCGAAACAAAATGGAGTTCTCGTTTTCGGCTCATCGCTGGCTATCCCGAGAAGAAATCAACTCTGACACGCTCTACGACAAATCATTTGCGCTTGGTCTGCATCCCCCTGGGAATTTTGCCAAAGTTCTGGACATCAACGAATGCCACCTTCAGAGCGAAAAGTGTATTGCACTGCTGAACGGGGTTCGTGACTTTACACGGAAATCGAACTGGGCGCCCTGGGACTGGCGCCGCAAGGAAGGTTTTCTGCGAAATCTGGTTATCCGTGAATCCGTGCACATGCCGGAGCTCATGGCAAACCTGGTTACATTCGGATACGACGAGGAGCGCATGCTCAGCCTTGGGGCTTACCTGAAAACCGAATACCCTTATGTAACCACGCTGGTCAATACCATCAACACGTCCCATGCACAAACCGCCTTTGGGGAGCGAACAGAAACAATCTATGGCCCCGGAATCATAAGAGACCGCATCCATGATTTGACCTTCGAAATTGCGCCTGGTGCATTTTTTCAGACCAATACACTTCAAGCCGAAAATTTAGTGACTGTCGTACAGGACCTGGCCGACGTCACCCCAAACGATCATGTGTATGACCTGTATTGCGGGACAGGGACTATAGCGTTGTCGCTGGCCAAAAGCGCGGCAGGTATAACGGGTATCGAGCTGGTTGAGGACGCCGTCCTGAACGCAAGATCCAATGCAGCACTGAACGCAATAGGGAACTGTACTTTCATCAGCGGGGATATGCTGAAACTCTTGACGCCCGCCTTCACCTCTGAGCACGGTTCCCCGGATATCATTGTGCTTGATCCACCCCGGGCGGGAATGCATCCAAAAGTTGCTGCCCAGGTCTCTCAGTTGGGGGCGCGTACGATCGTTTATGTCAGCTGCAACATCCAATCACAGTCACGTGACCTCAAGGTACTTTCGGAATCATACCGTGCGGTGATTGCTCAGCCTGTAGACCTATTCCCACAGACGCATCATGTTGAGAACGTCGTGCTGCTCAAAAAGAAATTGTAACTATGAGAAAAGTCGCATTTGTAACGGGCGCTACTGGCTTTGTCGGTAGTCATCTGGCAGAAGCCCTGCTGCAGCGAGGATATTCGGAAGTCCGATGTCTGGTGCGCACCGAACCAAAATGGTTAACTGGACTTGATGTAATTCAGATACACGGCACCCTCAACGACACCCCACTGATAACACAAGCTCTTGAGGACGTACAGTATGTCTACCACCTAGGTGCCATGACACGGGCGCGAACCTTGCACGAGCTGTTAGCGGCTAATGCAACCTCAACGATGTACCTTACAACAGCGGTCAGGAACGTCTCCACGGAGGCTATCAAGATTTGCATTGCCAGCAGTTTGGCTGTCGTCGGGAACGCTAATAGCATAATGGCCGATGAATCAACACCCTGCGAGCCAGTTTCGCGATATGGTCGCAGCAAACTGGTCATGGAGCAGATATTGGCCGGTATAAACCTGCCAATGGTCATTATCAGACCGCCGGTCGTTTATGGCCCGAGAGATCAGGATTTGCTGACTTTTTTTTCCGCCGTAAACCGTGGTATTTGTGTTGTTCCTCGCGGGGATCCCGGATTATCACTCGTACATGTTAACGATTTGGTACGGGGTATCATTGATTCTACAGAATCTCCTCGGACGACTGGAAAAACTTACTATGTGGGCAGCAATGAGGTCGTGACCTGGGAGGCTTTGCGAAATGCATCCGAAGCCGCTCTCGGCAAACAGTCGACGATGATCCGCCTACCACGCTCACTGGTCATGCCGCTTGGGGTCATTAGCGAATTTGCTGGGAAATTGACCGGTACCTATCCGCCTCTGAACCGTGAAAAAGCCCGCGAAATCCTTCATGCTACAAAGCAGTGCTCCTCTAAAAAAGCTGAGCGGGATTGGGGATATTCGTCGCGCGTTTCGTTAGAGCAAGGCGTGCACGAAACGATTGAGTGGTATCGTGCACAGGGATGGCTTTAGGAGCAATGGAAGTCTCTTTCTGCTGATTGCTATAATTACGACTTCCTGAAACACACTTATCCATCTCTGCGTAGGGCGTGTGGTAGAATCTCCATGCTTCCCCTCGGATGAGGGCCTCCATTCCGGCAGCTCCGCAGGTCTCCCCTATGTTCGCCACGTTCATCGCTCTATGCCCCATCTGGCTCCTGTATCTCGTACATCGGGGGCTTCAATGTCTTCCGACTTCTTTTGCCTGCTCATACGCTTCGTATTGTTGAACGGGCATAGCGTTCCTACAAACCTGCATGCGCCCGCTAAACCATCCAACTTCTTCGCCTTGCCTTCCAAGTAGTGTCTGCCAGAAAAATACCTATTTTGGCCGAGTTAGGGGCGTCATGGCAGTCAAACGTGCTCAGTCGCCTGAGCAGGCGTCTGAGCACGTAGCTCGCCAGATGCTGGCATCGCTCCCGCATCAGGAACCGGCTCAGGCACACCACACGGTGCAGATGGGCCTGTCGCTGCACGTCTGACCCCCATTTTATGTTTTCGGGCAAGCACTATTTGTTTGCCGGCTCTCATGATGCCGCCAAAGGAGTTGCCCTCCTCTACTCTCTGCTGAGTACCCGCAAACAACACAACGTAAAGTATATGGCGTGGCTTGAAGATGTATGAAGCAGAATTCCAAGCTTCCCGCGTCACAACTCCACACGCTGTTACCCCATCACTGGAAGGTCAACCGAGAAGTTACGCTCGCAAAAGCAGCATAGCTCCCTACCTGCGCGCAAGTCTCCAACGTCCTCGGAATCCGATC
>JGI24795J26692_1000230_pt1 | contig 33936 bp, 28 predicted proteins | sample PinacodermBB_FD_26692 | JGI IMG/M metagenome (IMG submission 26692)
CCGGGGCGCGCGCGCCCCGGATGCGTCGCCGGAAATGCTGGCGCGCCGCCTNGACGTCAAGGCTTCAATGAGGCCGGGGCGCGCGCGCCCCGGATGCAGGCACCATACAACCTGTTGGCAGCCAAGACAAAATCCAGTCGATTTCGAGCGGTTCGGGAATTTCCCTGCAGCAGGCATCTTTTTGGCATCTCGCGTATCCTGGCGAACGCCCCGAATCTCCCAGCTATCAACATGTTGTACGGTTTCGAGCGATCCCCGGTATTTCTGCGTTGCCTCACCACTCGAACCGACTCGGCTGAACTCCCAACGGCTGATTTCGGTGTCAGGCATCGGATTCACAGTCCCTTGAAACGGGTGCATCATCATACAACAACCGCTTGACGCTCGATCGCTGAAAATGTCTTGCCGATGCTCATAACAGCGATATCGGTCTTATCTGCTGGCCCTATGTCGATCACGAGAACGTGGTCCTCGCCCGCCTTGATAAGTTCGCGCAGCTTCGTTTCCAGTTCAGCGCGACGACGACGCGACAGGCGGCACTGGAACACCGATAGCTGGAGCCATTCCCCAAAGCCGTGCATGGTCTTGAAAACGCGCCGCCAGCGTCGCGTATCTGAGATGTCGTATGTGACGATGTAGGTGCGCTCATCGCTCATGGTGACCACCTGTCATCGGGGAAGGTAGTGCGGATAATCGGGCAGTTCGCCCAGCAGATGGCGGCACAGCAGGCGCGCCTGGAGCAGCAGAAGCCGCCGCATGCTGAGCCGGTAGCCGAACAGCGGGTGGGTGGTTTCCTGAGAGAGCCGGCGCTCGAACGCGCCGACGAAACGGCGGCGCCCTGCTTGTGTCAGGGACGTGCCGGTGGGAGCGCTGACGAAGTCCCCCGGCGAGACCTCGCCGGTGTTGACCGCCGACAGGACCACCGAGTCCGCGATGATCGGCCGAAACGGCTCCATCACGTCGAGGGCGAGCGCGGGCTTTCCGTATCGCGGCGCATGGAAGAAGCCCCGATAGGGATCGAGACCAACCGTTGCTAGCGCGACGGTCAGATGGCGCGTCAGCATGGCGTATGCGAGCGACAGCATGGCATTTACGGGATCGGTCGGAGGACGCCGGTTGCGGGCGTCGAAACGGAACGGCGCCAAGCTATCCCCAGCTTCCGCCGATTCCTTGGTGCCCGGTGGCGTCAGTAGATCGGAAAATGCACGGAAGTACGTTGCTGCCGCGTCCCCTTCCAGTCCGAGCAACGCGCTCACCGCAGTCGCGCGCTTCGTCGACCTCCGGGCGGCGTTGAGCCGGTCCAGCACGACCTTGCGCTGCTCGCGGTCGCCGCGCCAGTTTCGGCGCACAATGGTCCGCTGGTTCACGATCTTCGCGGCGACCAGATCGCGGGCGAAGGCCAGGCAATAGGTAGGGTCGAAGCTGCGCTGGTACTGCGCCGTTCGGACTTCCACATTGCGGTGGCCAACTCCGTGGGCGATGCCCCGAAACCAGCCGCCATGGCTGTGGAAGGCGACCGGGATTTCGCGGTCCATGAGCGTGACAAGCGCGGGCGTGGTGATCGAGACGTTCCCGAACAGCGCCACGTCGGACACATCGTTCAATCGCACGGTGGTATCGCCCTGCTCTTCGTCGGCGATCTTGAGGGTTTCGCCTTCCTTCGAAACACGCGCCCTCTGCGACTGGACGATCAGCGGCAAGGCCTCGTCCGCCCCGATGGCGATGGGGCGGGGCGCCAGATCGGAGCCCCCGAGCGCGCGCATCTCGTCCGGCAGGCAAATGGACACGAGCGCACAGCGCGGGCATTTCGGGCTGTCCCGTAAGGGTGGCGGAATACGGCCGTGGGCCACCGTCAGACGGAGCCGGCTCACCGCCTCCCGTGCGGCGAGGCGGAGTTCATCGTCCAGCGCAATCCGGACCCGCTCGCGGCTCTCGGCATACCAGATGGCGCCTTCCTCGACCCTGTAGCCGTGCTCTTCGAGCAGCAGCGCCTGAAGGCAAACCTGGACACGCTCCGGCTCGTAGGCCCCCTTCTCGACGTGGGGCCGCTTTCCGCGCTTATAGTCGACCGGCGTAACCGCGCCGTCCTCGGCCTCGGCAATGTCGATTTTCGCGATAACACCGAGCTTCTCGGACGAGAGCGTCAGAGAGCGGCTGACAACCTTGGTATCGTCGCTCTCCAGAGCTTCGGGATCTGGCAACGGTTTGTTGGGTCGGTCGACCCGAGTATGCACCCGCCGCCCGTCCACAGTGTCGCCGGTCTCCGCCCATTCGGCCTGACCCCACATGAGATAGGCGAGGCGCGGGCAATAGACGAACTCGTTCACCATCCTTGCCGGGACCAGCGGATGCTCGCCGGTCGCGGACGGCGCGGGGAGATGAAGTTCCAACTGGGAGGGAGGCACCCAACCTAATCCTGTTCGGACACCATGTTGGCTCTCGTGAAATTCATGAACTTGCCGGACGAGATACGCCGCGCCCGGCGACGCTCGACGATACCGAATGCCGCCCGCGTCTCAGACCGATCCAGATGTGGATGACTAAGAAGCGCCCGGATACAGGCGAGGCTGATTGGCTCTCGCCACATTGGCCATTCGACGGCAAATCGGCCATCGGCCTCCCGGACACCGCCGACAATCGCCAATTTCACTTCGCCAGCGCGCTGTCTCGGAACAACGGTCAGAACAGAGATACCGATGGCGGCGAGCCTGTTAGCTCCGTGTTGCGTGGTTTCCTTGGTCTTGGCGTCCGTCGGATCCCGCGCGCGTAGCGCGTAACGGACGTCTTCGTTAGGATCCCAACGAAACGACTGGGTAGCGTCTGGCCGCGTCCACGGCGCGAACAGCGCTTCGCGAAGGCACTCACCTTCTGATATCTCGACTTTTCTACCACCCACGCCGCGATGCGGTGGGGTCGCTTCCCGGGGAATCGAAGCGAGACGCGCCAGAAAGTGCTGATGCCCCTGACCGAACATGAGGCAAAGCGGCGTCGGCTCGGCCTTTTTGCGGTCGTGGGATATTGCCGCATCGCTGACGAGAGCCGACCACAAATCGGCCGTGTAGGGAGCTTCGTTGGCCTCGGCCGCGACTTGCCCGAGTCTACGGGCCGTCTCTTGCGGGGGTAGCGTCAAGTCCCGCAGCCCATCGAAATCGTGGCGGGCCGACAAACTGCGCAGCCCTTCCGAGGCAGCCCCGACAATGGCTGCTTCGTCCGCGGTTTCCGGCACCCGCAGAGCCGGCCGGAGCGGCAATTCATCAAACGTCCAGAAGACTCGCGGCCGCCAGTCCGGCCGCGTCTCTTCGAGAATGCGCAGCAGGCCCAACAACGCCATGAAGGCCAGCAGGTTGTCGGGTTCCAGCCCCTCGAGGCGATGAGTCGTGCGGCCAGTCACGAGGCGTGCTCCCTTTCCGCTTCCGATGCCCTGTGGTCGGCGAGACGCAGGACCGCTTCAAGATGGGCCAATCCCCATATCCCATATCGGCGCTTGAGGGCCTCGAATAACGATGGCCAATCGGTGCCATGGAACTCGAAGGCCAGGGACTGCGGACCCGGCTCTTCCGTCTCCAGCTGCCACGCGGGAACATCCAGACATGGCGGCAAGTCCCCTTCCGCCTCCCGGTCGAGGAAATCGAAGAACGGCCGGCCCAGACCGTGATGGGTCCCGACCAGCCAGAGGACGAGTGCGGGATCTCTTGCCTCCGCGAAATGGGGATGCGCTCGAGCCATGCGTACGGACAAGGCTTCGTGCCGCCAGCCCTTTGGCAGTCCAGCGCGTGTCCACGCATCCGGCGAACATGAGCGACCACTCTTTGCCATTGGCGGCCCGTCAGGGCGGTTCCACGGATCGCCGCCCGATAGCATGATCTGGAAGCGTTGGTCGGCCTTGCCGGCGTCGTGCAGGAAAGCCGCCAGGCGCAGATCGTCAGCGACATCACCGAGGCCGAGTTTTTGGGCAAACCATTTGGCGAGACCGGCGACGTGGTGGCTGTGGTCGTCAAGCGGCACCCGTTCGCTGGATGTGTGGGAGGCGTTGTCGTCTTCGGTCGCGGGCAAAGCTGAACCCGGCGCGCTCTTGCCCTTGATTCCTCGCTCCGCGACAAGGATCGCACCATTTTCCCGTCCCGCGCCGTAAGGAAAATAAATGTCGATTCGCCCATTGGCGCCTCGCAACGCCGCCAAGGGATTCGTCACGTCGCGGGGTCGCGAATTATTGTCCTCTTGATCGGCCTCTTCCACCTCCACGGAAGAAGGCAGCGCCTCAACAAGCCGTTCCACCAGACTAGAGGTGTCAGTGGTCTCGTCCGCAATTGTCGCCGACAGTCGGTCCCATTGGGTGTCCGTTCGCACAGAATCTCGTGCAATCCGAACCGCGCATCGCCGCCCCCAATAGGGTTCGGCCGCGTCATCAGCCACATCCCTGACGATTTCTGCGGAATTGGGCGCCCAACCGAACTCGTCGCAACCGCCGTATTCGGCGGGTACGATCAGGATATCCCCCGTTCGCAAGTCCTCCGGCCCCACCACACGAGTGCGCGGATCGCCGGACCCAGCCCAGCGAAAGGCGCGCCGTCCATCCTGCGGCTCTCGGATTTCTCCCGAAGCCTCTCGCTCTGGCGCGTCGGACATGTCGCCAAGGCTTTCTCCTTGCCGGCCCAGCCAAGCGCGAGCTGTCCAGAGCGGGACTTCGACCGCCTCGGCGGCGCGCGGTGGAACCAACCGGATCAACTCGTCAAGTGAGCCTTGTTCACCGTCCTTGAGATCGTCTTCGCCAAAATCGCCCCGCCACACGATGGATACTCCGGCGGCAGTCCGATCGGCTCCGTGCAGAAACAGTGCGACCTCCGGATCTGCCGCCGGTCGTGGCGATGTCCATGACCAAAGGTCGAGATATCCCGGCATGACAACGGGAGCGTTTGACCGTTCCGTCGCAAGATCGTTCGAATCGATGCCTGCTTCCGCCAAGCGTTTCGGCAAAGTCTCCACGCCGAAATCCACGGTGCCTTCCCGGGCAACCGCTTGAAGCGCTTCCCATGTCTTCCGGATGCGGTCGCCGTAGACGGGATCGTCGGCCTTCTTGGCGATGTCCTCGGGACAGGCCAGGATTGCAGCTTCTGTGGAAACTGGCCGTCCGGCCCGATTCAGCCTGCCGAACCGCTGACGGAGCGCATCTAGTGGAGCAGCCTGGGTTACCAGACCGTCGAGATCGAGATCGACGCCGACTTCCAGGCATTGGGTTGCGACTACGAATAGGGGTTTCGCTCTCCCGCGAGACTTTGCGCCGGTGCGGAACGGTGCAAGCGCCTCAACGATCCGGTCCCGGTCCACGTCGCGCGAGCGTCCGATCATCAGTATGACGTCGGTGCCGCCATTGGCGCCCTCTTTCAGCCTTTCCCTAAAGTTCTCGAAGGTATCTCGCGCGAGGGCCACGCGGTTGACCACGATGCCAACAGCAGGCGACGACAGGTCTTGCTCTTTCAGCCGCTTCATGGTCTCGCAAGCGGCCGTTGCGAAGGCCTCCGCGACAGACGCGCCGCGCACGACCCTTAGCGAAGCTGGCTTGCGTGCTTCAATCCTCTTCTTCAGTTCGGGATGATCCCGATCTTTCGGTAGGAGCGAGAAGTGCCGTGCCGCCGTTTCGCCAGGCGTTGCTGACAGGAGCACTCGTTGCACTTTGGCTCCACCAATCGACCGCACGGCGTCGAGCGTTTGCCGGAACGGTTGTGAGAGGTGTGCCTCGTCCAGAAGGATCAGGCTGTCAACACCAAGCAGGCCGGCATGGACGGGCTTCATGCGGTCGGATACGCCGTATCCGCGAAACAATAGCCGCGAGCCGACCTGATCGACTGTGGAGCAAAGAATCGTCGGCTGCGTTGGCGTCCGAGCCCAATCGTGCTCCAGCGGCGCACCACCGCGAAGCCGTCCCGCAACCAGCGGTGGCGCGCCGTCGCCCGCGAGCTGTTGCAGACGGCGTGCAACTTCTCCAACAACGTCACGCCCGTCCGCAACTTCGCTCAGCGGGTCGCAAAGCGCTTTGGCGATCTTCTCCGCGCGTGTGAATGCATCGTCCACCACGAGACGCCGATCCACTACAAGGGCGATCCGCAACGCAGCCTTACTTGGCATGTCGGCGCGTAGCGCCAAGTGGAATACCGCCGCGTCCAAGGCTGCGGTCTTTCCTACGCCGGTCGGCAGGTCCAACACGTCTGGCCATGTGTCACAGTCGGCGAGCCCTTCCACCAAAGCCTGCTGCCACGGAAACGGGCGATGACCATGGATGGCACGAAAAAATTCGTCGAAGTCGGCCGGACGCAGACCCATGGGTCAGCCTACCAGACCGCGGCAGAGGCCGAGGCCGGTAAACCGGCCGGCGCCAAGGAGGACGGGGCCGCGTACATCCTGCTCGAACTCGATGACGGCATGAACAAGCGGCCGACTCGAGAGCGATTTCGGGGCCTTCCATTGGGCCCATGGAGGCTCTCCCGCCAAGGGGCGCGCGGGCGGCATCCCGTCGATTGCCGAATGCTTGCCGACTTGGATTCGATCCGTATCAGGCCGCGGCAGTCCTGCGTGCTCACAAGCGTTCGCGACAAGCTCCCGTTTCTCAGCCTCGCCCTTCCGCTTGAGATGCCGTTCCAGCACGATCGGTGTAACGCTGGCCCAGACGCGCGAAGACTCCAGATAGGGTCCAATCGAAAGGGACCGCCTTCGCGTGCCTTCGTCCGGGGCAGGCGCCAAGCGCAGTGGCTCGTTCAGGGGCGGTCCTTCCAATGTCAGAACGCGCCGTTCCGTGACCTGACGGTATGGCGCGACGCTCTCGAACGCCGCACGAAGTCCCTCGATACCGTCCAGGGCCGTCCCGCGCGGGGGAATCAGGGCGAAACCGAAGACACGCCCATCGGCGTGGGGAAAGCCGGCAAATGCCATCGGCGCGATCGCGAGATGGGGATGCCGGGTCGGTGCGCCTTCCGACGTATGACCCGAGATTTCCTCCGGTATGGAGTCCTCCCGACCAGCCTTGCGATAGCCGCTCATCAGGGTCTGCCTCAGCAAGCGGCAAACGAGGGAGGCTGCCCGGATGTCGGGAACCGCACCCTCGACCGCCTCCAGCACCAGCCAGTCGCTGGACAATTCAGAAGTCGAGGATCGCTGAGCGAAATTGGGCGCACCGGGACGGATCGACGGGCGGACAGGGTTCGTGCGATGCGCCACTTCCAGTTCGCGCAACCGTCCGGGATAGACGCGTCGGCGGGCGAGTCCGGCCGGATGTCTGAACGCCACGGTCCTGCCTGAAAGGAACCGGCACCGTGTCAGGCTCGCCGAATGGCCGACGTAGCCGATATCCCGCGCCATCGCGTCCAGCGCATCGAACACAACGGGCTCGGGCTCTTCAGGCCATGCAAGCATCACCAGCGGATCGTCCGGACGCGCGACGGGAAAGCGGCGTGGTTGGCGCGGACGTCGCTCAGGCATCACCTTGATGTACGTGTCCGCCGCTCTCGACGCCCTGGAATCGTTCGGCGGCACGTACACGTCGGGCGTTGTCCGGGAGGTGTGATCGCTCGCGTGAATGGCTGGAGCGGGCTGCTGTTCCAGCCACTCCAGCGCGGTCCGTTCCTCCGACCTTTCACCTCGGGCGGCCCAGGCGGATACCAGCGCAGAGAAAACCCGGTCCGGCTGTGGAGGCCAGTCTGGCGCGTCGTCTCCCGGTTCTCGCGCCGCGCGACAGACGCCGGTCAGGAATTCCATTTCGAAGATGAGGCTCATTCTCCGTCCTCGCCTTCGCTACCCTGGCCTTCCAACGCCAGTTGACGGCTGCTGCGGACGATCTCGACAAGCTTGTCCTGGGGCCTGAGAGTCAGCGACCGAAACCTGAAGCCCGTCGCCTCGGCTTCCGCATAAGCCCCCCGATACAATGCTTGCACTGCCGTACGGTCGAGTTCGAACTCTTCCGTCGAGCCGTCAGCGCGCACCATTGCAAGCGGCCCGGCTCCATCACAGACCAGATCGCAACGAGAGCGCAGGGCGTAACCGCGTGCATCCTGTTCGGCCAATGCTACGAGCCCGAGAGCCGCAATCAACGCACGCCCCGTGGCGTCCCGTTCGCCGCCGCCGAAACGCAACCTTCTCAGTCCGGCCAGAGTGATAGTAGCCCGATGTTCCGCGTGGTCGCAGGTCACACCGAGAGGCTCGACGCTCGGTGCTATGTTGCTGTGGTTTATCTCGGAAGGACGAACCAACTTGGCGCCCTTTCCGGCCGCGCTCTTGTCTGTACTCCAATTGGAGACAGACGCGCCCTTGTATACTTCCACATTCCGAAGGATGCCCAGCGGATCGATCCGGCTCCCCGTTCGCCGGCCTGCGGTTCGAGACTCGACTTCGCCGGTACGCGGATCGGCGGGGCCATCCTCGACCGGTGCGTCGATACCCATGATTTCGGAGACGAGCGCACGCGGGAATTTGGCCCCAAGGCCACCGCCTTCTCCCTGGCTGTGCCAGGCTCCGAACAGCAATGCAGCCGGAGACAGTTCCAGCAACGCCGTCGCATCGGCGGGCTTCGCAGCTGCAAGGCGTTGACCCTCTTCGCTCTGCATGAAGGGGGTGCTTTCCAGGAAACTGTCGCGAAGGATGGCGTCATAGACACGATGCGGCGCATCCAGTGAAGTGATCCGCTCCAGAGGCTCCAGCCCCTCGCCGCGAAAATCCACTGTGATGTACGGCAGCGGTATCAGCCCGTCGCCGCTACCTTCCTCGGCGGCAGCCAGCAGCGCTTCTTCCATCCGGTTTGCCTGGCTCTGAACGCTGTCGATCAGTACACACCAGACCTCCTCGCGACCAACGCGCCGCCGTTCGAACACATGCCGTGGCGGCGCCCCTCGGCGTGCGGGCGGATAGGTCGGAGGAAATATCTTGTCTCCTGGCCCTCCAATCGGCTGAAGCCGCCGGAGGCGGCGAATTGCAGCATCCTCATGGACTGCACGTTTCAGGGCTTCCAGATCGATTGTCATCGTTTGTTTCTCCGCTCGATCATGCCGACAGGCCGGTCGCTCTGATCGAGCGGTTCCTTATCGGCTTTGGGCCATCGGGAGTCCCCAGCCGGCCGGTATGGCGGCGTGTCGGGCTCGATGTCGTAGTCCACGTTCTCGGTCGACACGCATATCCGTTCGACCCTGAGCGCGGCATATGTTGTACGATGGATCCGGACCACGATGCTCACCTCTTGGTGAATGCGACTGGAGATGCTATATGGGAACCGAAGGAGAAATGTCAACCCCTATAACCCCACAAATATAGCTAAGACGATTCCTGTTTCGAGCTCAATCTGCGATGATGACGGTTCGGCGGAAGCAGGCCGCATTGAAGCGCTATGTTGGTAGGGTTGCCCGTGCGTTCCATTCGGGCATGCTTCCGGGCCGCAAGGCCCGGCTTCATTGGACTACCGAAATCCGTCGCTCGATCGTTCCGCAACGCGGAATTCACGCTCCAATTCCACCAACTTTCCTCACCGACACCCTTGGCGAACCTGTGCTATTCACATGACGCGCACATGAGCGTCGACAAATGACGGTGCCCGGATGGAATCCGCATGAATGAGGCCGATACCTGCCGGAAGTACGTCGTTCCCAAGCTTCAAGCGGCGGGCTGGGACGAGCGCCCGCATGCGATCAACGAGCAGAGAACCTTCACCGACGGCAGGGTCGTGTTCGTTGGCGGCAAGGCGCGGCGCGGCAGACAGAAGCGCGCGGACTATCTTCTCCGATACCGTCCAGACTTCCCGGTCGCCGTCGTCGAGGCGAAGGCGCGCTACAAGCACGCTGCGGAGGGCCTTCAGCAGGCCAAGGACTATGCTGAAACCCTTGGGCTGCGCTTCGCCTATGCCACCAATGGCGACGGGATCGTGGAGTTCGATTACACCACGGGCATCGAGCGCGCGGTCACGGAATTTCCGACGCCGGAAAACCTCTGGACCCGCCTTCGCGACATCGACGGCCCGGACGACGATCTGGCAGCCCACCGCCTGCTCACCCCGACATTCCCGGACCGCACCAAGCCGCTGCGCTATTACCAAGAGATAGCCGTCAACCGCGCTGTCCAAGCGGTCCTGCAAGGACGCAGACGGGCACTTCTGACTCTCTGCACCGGTGCGGGCAAGACAGCAGTCGCCTTTCAAATTTGCTGGAAGCTCTGGCAGGCGCGTTGGAACGCCAAGGGCGACAACCGGAGGCCGAAAGTCCTGTTCCTGGCGGACAGGAACGTTCTCATCGACGATCCCATGGCAAAGGACTTCTTCCCTTTCGGTGAGGCGAGGCACAGGATCGCGGGCGGCCGCGCGGTGAAGAGCCGCGACATCTATTTCGCGACTTACCAGACAATGGCGGAAGACGAGAGCCGGCCCGGCCTCTATCGTGAGTACGCCCGAGAGTTCTTCGACCTGATCGTGGTGGACGAGTGCCACAGGGGCAGCGCGCGGGAGGACAGCGCCTGGCGTGAAATTCTGGAATGGTTCGAGCCCGCAACCCAAATCGGGATGACCGCGACGCCACGCCGGGAAGAGAACGCAGATACTTACGCCTACTTCGGCGATCCGCTCTACCTATACAGCCTAGCCCAGGGCATCGCCGACGGCTTCCTGGCGCCCTACCGGGTGCACCGCATCATAACGGACTACGATTCCGCCGGCTGGCGTCCCACTAAGGGCGAACTCGATCGTTACGGGCGCGAGATTCCGGACGCCGATTACGGCACGGCGGACTTCGAGCGGAAGGTGGCGTTGCGCGCCCGGACGCAGGCCATCGCCCGCCACCTCGCTAGCTTCATGGCCCAGACGGACCGCTTTGCGAAGAGCATCGTCTTTTGCGTCGATCAGGAACACGCGCTTGAGATGCGTTCGGCGCTTGCTGAACTGAACGCCGATCTGATGAAGGATCACCCGGACTATGTGTGCCGCGTGACGGCCGATGAGGGCCATGTGGGAAGCGCCCACCGGGAGAAGTTCCAGGACCTTGAGACGCAGACTCCAGCGGTTCTCACCACGTCGCAGTTGCTGACGACGGGTGTCGACGCGCCGACCTGCAAGAACGTAGTGCTTGCCCGAATGGTTGGCTCCATGGCGGAGTTCAAGCAGATAATCGGACGCGGCACTCGCCTCCGGCCCGACTATGGAAAACTCGCATTCAACATCATCGACTACACGGGCACGGCGACGCGCATGTTCGCGGACCCGGCCTTCGACGGCGAACCCGTCCGCGAAGGCGAAACCGTGATCGACGCTGAAGGGGAGACCGTCGGGACGGAGGAAGGAGAGGACGCCGCTCCCGACCCCGACGACATAGGAGACGACCCGTGGGTTACTCCCGACGACGGAGCGACGCAGGGTGAGGGCGACGATCCCGGTCCGCGCAAGTTCTATGTGGACGGTGGGGAGGTCGAGATCATCCGGCATCTGGTTTACGAGCTCGATGCGGACGGGCGGCGGCTGACGTGCAAGCATCTGACCGACTACACCGGCGAGAAAGTTCGCACACTCTACCCAAACGCCTCCGAGCTTCGAGCGGGCTGGCTTGATCCGGAACGCCGGGGCGAGATCGTCGAGCGGCTCGAAGAGGTTGGAATCGACCTTGCCATACTGGCCGAGGCCGCGGGAAGGCCGGAAGCGGACGAGTTCGACCTTCTCTGCCATCTGGCCTACAACACACCGCTCCGGACCCGCCGCGAGCGCGCCGACAAACTCCGGCGGGAGCAACACGACTTCTTCGCCCGTTTCGGCTCAGAGGCCCGTGAAGTCCTTGATGCCGTCATCGAGAAATATGCGGAACACGGCAGCGCCCAACTCAAACTGCCTGACGTCCTCGAAGTGCCGCCGCTTAGCGAGTGGGGCAACGTGATCGAGCTCTCGGCCCGCTTCGGCGGAAGCACGGCATTGCGCCGCGCGGTCGTCGAGATGCAGTCTCTGCTTTACGCTTGATCCGCAGGAGACTCGATTGGCACGAACCTCCCGAAAGAAGGCTGCGCCGAAGCAAGTGACCACGGCCCAGCGCCTCGACAGCATCGTCAAGTCCGCGCGCAGGGTCATGCGCAAGGACAAGGGCCTGAACGGCGATCTCGACCGCCTGCCCATGCTGGCCTGGATCATGTTCCTGAAGTTCCTCGACGACATGGAACGCGTCGAGGAAGAGCGCACGACGCTTGCTGGGAAGGGCTATCGCCCAATCGTCGAGCCGCCCTACCGTTGGCGTGACTGGGCCGCCGACGAGGATGGCGTCACCGGACCGGACCTCCTCGCCTTTCTTTCCGCCGAGCATTCTGAACGCCCCGATGGAACGCAGGGTCCCGGCCTTTTTGCCTACCTTCGCGCCCTTCGCGGCGACAACGGGGAACGCGAACGGCGCGATGTGGTCGCCACCGTGTTCCAGGGCTTTGCCAACAGGATGGAGAGCGGCTACTTGCTCCGCGACGTGGTGAACCTGATCGACGGCATCCACTTCGACTCCTCCGAGGAGGTCCATGTCCTGGGCCGCCTCTATGAAACGCTCTTGCGCGAGATGCGCGACGCCGCCGGCGACTCCGGCGAGTTCTATACCCCCCGGCCCGTGGTGCGCTTCATGGTCGAGGCGCTCGACCCGCAATTGGGAGAGACCGTTCTCGACCCGGCCTGCGGCACGGGCGGCTTTCTGTGCGAGGCGTTCCAGCACCTCGAACCGCACGCCGATACCGTCGAGAAGCGACGGGTGCTTCAGCAGGAAACCTTGATCGGGGGTGAGGCGAAGTCGCTGCCCTTTCTGCTTGCGCAGCTCAATCTCCTGCTCCACGGCCTCCACGCGCCGCGTATCGACCCCGGCAACGCGCTGCGCTTTCGCCTATCGGAGATCGGCGAAGGACAACGGGTGAACGTGATCCTGACTAACCCGCCCTTCGGCGGCGAGGAAGAGGCAGGCATTCTCAACAACTTCCCCAAGGACCGGCGCACGGCGGAGACGGCGCTATTGTTCCTTCAGCTCATCATGAGGCGGTTGAAGCGCGCCGGGCGCGGCCGCGCCGCAGTCGTCGTGCCGAACGGCACGCTGTTCGGTGACGGCCTCTGCGCCCGAATCAAGGCTGACCTGCTGGAACGGTTCAACCTGCACACCGTCGTCCGCCTGCCCGAGGGCGTGTTCGCTCCCTATACAGACATCCCGACGAACCTGATCTTTTTCGACACGACCGGCCCGACCCGCGAAATCTGGTACTACGAGCAGTCCCGGCCCGAGGGGCGCAGGAAATATTCCAAGACTGCGCCCCTTGCTTATGAAGACCTCGCCTCCTGCCGTGCTTGGTGGAGCGACCGGGAAGAGAATGAGCGTGCCTGGAAGGTCTCTGCCGGGGGGCTCATTCGGCGTGACAAGGAGGGTCGTGCCACGGCCTGCAACCTCGACGTCAAGAATCCCCATACAGGCGAGGTGGAGGACCGCCGCGAGCCGACGGAGATCGTGGACGCGATCATCGAACGCGAACGCTCCATCCTGTCCCTGATGGACGAGATTAAGTCCGAGTTGGCAGGACGTGCGTGATGGAGTGGCCTCTATCGCCAATTTGCGAGATCGCGCGCCCGATCAACCGGAAAGTTATAGTTGATCCTGAGAAATCATACAGACTTCTGGGAATGCGATCACGAATTGGTGGTCCATTTATACGTGAAACAAAGCTCGGCACTGAGATTTCCGCCTCTACCTTGAACAGGGTGGAGGTCGGAGACTTTATTTACAGTAGGCTCTTCGCGTGGCAAGGGTCGTTTGGTGTTATTCCACAACAATTCGACGGTGCGTTTGTTTCGGGTGAGTTTCCAATCTTCGAGGTCGATCCAGCGAGAGCAGACGCTCGTTTTCTCGTTTTTTGGTTTGGTCTTCCGGAATCACAGAAGATCGTAGAGGCGGATTGCTTCGGTTCGACACCGGGGACACGCAACCGCTACAAGGAAGCGTATTTTCTTAATCTCTCAGTTCCCCTTCCGCCTCTCGACGAGCAGCGGCGGATCGTGACGCGGCTCGACCGTATAGCAGAGTTGATCGAAAAGCGGCGGCAGGCCATCGCCGCCTCCGAAGCGGAGCTGCAAGCTCTGCTATCCAAGGCATTCAAACGCGCAATCCATCGCACTCCTCTACGATCCATGGCCGAGGTTGCGCCCCTTGTGCGTCGCCCGGTCGAGATCGAGCCAGACAAAAGCTATCCCGAACTCGGCGTTCGCTCGTTCGGGCGGGGAACATTCCACAAACCCGCGCTGGACGGAGCCCAAGTCGGCACGAAGAAGCTCTTTCATATCGAACCCGGCGACCTCGTATTCAACATTGTGTTCGCGTGGGAGGGCGCGGTCGCCGTCGTGCAATCGGATGACAAGGGCCGGGTTGGTTCTCATCGATTCCTGACATGCGTAACCGCGCCCAATACCGTAACAGCGGATTTCCTGCAGTTTTACTTCCTTACGCACGATGGCTTGCAACAGCTGGGAGAAGCCTCGCCGGGTGGAGCCGGCAGAAATCGTACACTCGGCTTGAAGAAGCTTGAAGCTATCAAAGTCCCGGTACCACCGATTGGCGTGCAACACTGGTTCGATCATCTTCTGGCCAAGGCGTATCGAGTGCGGCGCATCCGCGACGGGACCGCTCAAGACATCGACGCCCTACCGTCCGCCATGCTTCGCGAAGTGTTTGGAGGGGGAAATGCGATGCTTTAGTCAGTCGGTGCCGTATGACTGTCGCTTCAGATTGGCGACAACCGTCGAGTCACGGAGTAGTTGTCGTTACGGTCTTGTCAGGCGGTAGAGCGATGAGTGCGCCAGTTCTGTGCCTTTGCGCGGAAACCGTTCGCTTTATCGGATATCTTCCCGGTCCCTTCAGCGAGTCGGACAGCGACCGAACCGAGGCGCGCGCATGACGGCCGATCGGATCGTAGCGATGGCCGCGGCGGGCGAATCCGAGACCTTGGAATTCAAGACCACGACAGGCACACGCCGCGAAGCGGTGAGGACCGTCTGCGCCATGCTCAACCAGCAAGGCGGACTTGTGCTGTTCGGTATAACGCCGGAAGGCAAGGCGGTCGGTCAGCAAGTGAGCGAACGGACGATCGAGGAGGTGAGCGCCGAGATCGGCAGGATCGAACCACCGGCCTTCCCGACGATTGAACGGATCCCGCTAGAGCAAGGCCGAGAAGTCGTGGTTCTCTCCGTCAACCAAGGGTCCACGAAACCGTACCAGTACCGGGGCACGGCCTATCGCCGCGTGGGGAACACGACCCTCGCGATGGGTGTCGATGAATACAACCGCGTGCTCTTCGAGCGCATGCACGGCGAACGGCGCTGGGAGAACGAGCCTGCAACCGGGTGGTCGATTGAGGACCTGGATGTGGCGGAAATCCGCAATACCGTTGCCGAAGCGGTGCGGATCGGCCGGTTGAACGAACCCGGCCATCGGGAACCGGAGAATTTACTACGCGGACTCGGGCTACTCCGTGACGGCGTTTTGGTCCGGGCGGCGGCTGTCCTGTTCGGCAACGCCGAGCGACTCGAGTTCGAGATGCCCCAGTGCCTGCTCCGCGTAGCCCGTTTCCGGGGAATCGACCGTACGGAGTTCCTCGACAATCGGCAGTTCAACGGCAACGCCTTCGTGCTTCTCTCGAGCGCGGAGCGCTTTCTGCGCGACACCCTGCCCATCGCCGGCCGGTTCGAACCGGGCCGCATTCAGCGCATCGACGAACCGCTGTACCCACCTTTGTCTACGCGAGAGGCGCTGGCGAATGCCCTTTGCCACCGCGACTACGCGATTGGAGGCGGCTCCGTGGGCTTGGCTGTTTACGACGACCGCCTGGAGGTGACGTCGACGGGGAGCCTGCATTTCGGACTGACCCCGGATGATCTCTTTGATCAGCACGAATCAAGGCCCTGGAACCCACTGATCGCGCGCACCTTCTATCGGCGGGGACTTATCGAGGAATGGGGTCGCGGTACGCTCAAGATGGCGGAACTGGCGATTTCCGCAGGCCTGCCGCGCCCCGAAATAGAAGATGTCGGCGATTGTGTGACTGTGCGCTTCCACCTCGGCCGGTTCACCCCGGCCCAGCGCAGCGGAACCAATGCGACCGAACGGCAGAAGGCGATCCTCGCCCTGCTGGATCAGGCAGACGATGGGTTGTCGCTACGCGAAATTCATGCGCAATTGCCTCTGGACACGACTGTACGTCAAGTGAGAAGAGCGCTGACGAGCTTGAGAGAACGCGGGCTGGCAGCTTCCACCAGGCCCGGGCCTGCCGCGCGGTGGAAGCGGTCAAGAGGAAGACAAGAATGATCTGACCCGCAGGGTTCGATTGGGGTCGGACTAGGGTCCAATAGGGGTCAATTGAAGACACAGGCAGTGAGCTGCTCATCAATCGTCGAGCCTGCGGAGTGTCCGTGGCTCCGCCTCTGTTGTCGCTTTAGCCGCTACAAAGCAGCCATTTGATGGCCGTCGCGGTCGTGAACACCCTTGTCGATTCCCAAGGTCATTGGCAAACAACACGGTGCCGAGTTACAAAAAGCTAGGTAGAATCAAACCTTTACCGCTGAGTCAGATCGAGACAATAAGAGAATGTCGGTCTCGGTGGTTGCGGGCCCCCGCAACCAAAAAAGCCCTTGAAAACATTGATGTTTTCGAGGGCTTTTCCATTTCCAGACAGGGACATTACCAGGTGTTGGGAATCAGGTGGGAATCACGGGGAATCCAAATTTGGTCTGTCATCGTCGGCAACCGGCGAAGTCCGGCGGCGCCGTTGTCGCGGGTGCACTGGGAGGGTGTGTTTGTTCGGTCACCGGGTGGGAATCGGAGTAGAGGAAGAGCAGCGTCCTGAACGAGCCCGGTGGGAGCGGCGCTTCAGCCATATCGGCACCTGGAACATCGAAGGAGAGAAATCCAGACCGGGAACCGCTCGGGGCAAACGAGCAGCTTCCACTGTCAATCCCAACCGAAAATCTCTCACTTTTCGAAATCGAAAATTTCTCACTTTGAGCTTGAGGTCGTCCCCCCAAGCGCGGTGTTGGGGGCGTTGAACTCGGTGGAGTTGTGGGTAACCGGGTTGGCGCAGCGGCCGCCAAGAGTTCGGCGGCGCCAACCCGGTTATCCACGGCGGGCGGCTTGCACCGTTCCTGCTTTCGCTCTGCACGGCGTTCACGCCGCGACCTTCTTGCGGCGCCGTTCCGAGCCGGATTGCAGCATGTTCTGGTGATCCTTTATCCGGTCGCTGTTGCCGCAGATGTTGACGATATGACAGTGGTGCACGAGCCGGTCGATGAGTGCGCCGGCCATTACCTCGTCGCCGAGTACGTCGCCCCATTCAGCGAAGCCACCCGTACGCAAGAGGCGTCCGGATCGGCAAGACGCGCCAGGCCCGATCCACCGCCGGTCGATTGCCGAGGTGAAAGAGGGGGTCGGGCAAAGCGGTGCCGCTTCAGGCAGAAGCGGAAGCATAGTCCGTGATTTACCCGGGAGGGCCGCGCATAGCTTGATTCGGGTTCTTGTGTCAGAAAAAATAGTTAAATCGTATTTCAGCAATAGCAGCGCGATTGCTCGGCCATTTAAGGGCAAGCGTTCGGGTTCTCTGTCCTTGTTGAGGCAGGATTGGCATCGCGATCTCCGGAGAAGTTCCGTAGGTTGATAGTGTCCAAAATCGGCTATAGGACACTCTCGGCGGCCCGAGAGCTAATGTTCGTTGACAGCGAATCTTGAGCCATTGAACGGCTTGGTCCGCCGACGGATTCTCCGCGGTTTCCCAAACATTTTGCAATTGCGTAAAGCAGCAAGTCGATCCCGGTCGTTCTTACGACACTCTAAGTAAGACCTTGCCCATGTTCTCGCGTTCTTCGAGCACCCGTTGAGCTTCTGCGTAGTCTTCGAAGGGCAGAACCCGATCGATCGCCACCTTCAACCAGCCTTCGAGAATTCCATCGAAAATTTCCCCTGCTCGCATGCGGACCTCCTCGGCATTGCTGGTGAAATGTTCCAAATGGCTGCGTGTGAACAGGACCGAACCGGCGGCACCGAGCGCCAGCGGCTCGACTTCGTGAACCTGCCCGGAGACCGACCCGAAAAGAATGCAGATGCCGCGCCTGCGGGCACACTTGATACTGTCGTGAATGGTTGCGATACCGACCGAATCCCAGACGATATCAACACCGGCTCCGTCGGTTTCCTCGTTCACGATATTGAGGAAAGACTGATGTCGGTATTCGACTACAACGTCGGCTCCGAGGCTACGCACGAATGCGGCTTTTTCGGGACTGCCAACGGTCGTGAAGACCCTGGCGCCCTGGTGCTTGGCCAGTTGGATGAGGATATGTCCGACTCCGCCGGCCCCGGCATGTACGAGGCACGAACTGTCCGGACCCAGGGTCGTGAACCCATGGCACTGATAATGGGCCGTCCCGCCTTGTAGAGGGACCGCCGCCGCCAAATCCATGGAAATACCGTCCGGTACCGGTGCACATCGCCAGGCCGGTACGGCAACGAATTCGGCATAGGCGCCGATGCCCTCCTGGAAGCAGACCTTGTCGCCCAGGTCTACGTCATCGACGCCGTCGCCGACCTCGCTCACCGCGCCGGACGCTTCGAGCCCCAGAGTGAATGGAAACTTCGGCTCGTAGCTGATGCCCGACGGCCCGGTCGGCCGGGCCTTGTAGACGCCCGTCCTGAGATAGATGTCCTTGAAATTGATGCCAACGTGCGAAACTTTGACAACGACCCAGCCCGGTGCCGCCCTGGGCACAGGCAGGTCAACAATTTCCATAACCTCAGGGCCGCCAAACCGATTGGCGATAACCGCTTTCATGAGTGCCTCCTCTTTGCAGCTGGATGGGCAAGTATCGGGATCATGACCGATTCACGGGCGTTCTCAATTAACCGAGAAATTCGATCCATACAGCAAGCCTAGATCAGATAATACAGACCGATGGCGAATAGAACGATGGCGACGTACAGCTTCAGCAGCCTTTCGTTTACATAGCGGTTAAGCAACGGCCCCAACAACGACCCGATCATGATCCCGCTGCCTTCGATCCCTACCAGCCACCAGTCCAACTGGACATGCATGGCGATGTAGGCGAGGACACTGGCCATCAGCGGGATCATCAGGGCGACCAGCGCCGTGCCGACCACGAGGTACATGGGAAACAACAAGACCATCGCCATGAACGGCGTTACCAGGAAGCCGCCGCCGACACCCATCGATGCGCCAACGAATGAGACTCCGAAGGCGCCGGCAGCGACGCCCAGCGGTTTGAAATCGAATTCGTCGCCGGCGAAGGCGATGCGCACTCTATTCCAGGCGACGGACAGGGTCTTGGGTGCGTGTCCGGCTGGCGCCGTATCGGAGTCGGCATCGATCTGCGCCTGACGCACCCGCTCCGACGCAGCCTCTGCCTTGCGTGCTGCGCGTGACGGAGATTTAGCCCAGGCCTCGTATAAAATCGCCACCGCAACCAAAGCGACGAGACCGCCGAATACCGGCCGGTATAGGGCCATATCGCCAAGATAAGTCTTCGAAAACCACGAACCGGCGATGGCGCCGAACGGCGCACCGATTCCGAACGCCACAGCGAGCGGCCAGACAATGCGTTTCTGACGCTGATAGATGGGGACGGAGAAGATGCGGCTGATGAATTCGAGAATCTGATTGACGGCTTTGATCATGTTGGGATCGCCGATCCCGAGAACCGAGATATGGCCGATTCCCGCGAGAATGCCGCCGCCGCCGCCGCCCATGGCCATGACGAATCCCGCTATGACCGACCATCCGAACGCGAGGTACGGATTGAAAGTCAGGTCTTCCATGCGCCCGGTTCCCGGATTCTAACCGCCGATATTTTAGCACCGTTTGCTTCGCATCTCCAAAACGGGTAGGTAGGTGCTGCGCACCGTGGGTCAGGAGCATCCTCACGAGGGTCGAAACATTTAGAGGCACAATGTCGAACGACGCGCTTAAGAATTTGTTGCAGATGATCGAGGAAGAGAAAGACCCAAACGTCTTGAAGCAACCCAAGTATGCCCAGCTTGCCACTCATTTGTCACACATGATTGAAGCGGGTGTCTGGAAGCCGGGCGACAAGTTGCCATCGGAAGCTGACATGGCCGAGGCCTTGCCCGCAAGTCTCGGAACCATCCAAAAAGCCCTGAACCGCTTGTACGATCAAGGTGCTATCATTCGCAAACATTACCGCGGCACTTTCGTAAACGGCCCGCAATCGCTTCTCGGTCCTTGGCATTTGAAATTCATCGATGATGACGGCAAGACGATCCTGCCTGTTCATCAGGAAGTGGTTGGTGTAGAGAGGGTAGAGGGTGAACAACCGTGGGCATCTTTCCTGGGTGAAAGTTTTTTCTATGTCTGTATCAAACGCGCCGTTGACGTGAACGAAGAATTCCTCGCCATTAGCCATTTTTTTGTATCTGGCGACAAATATGGCGATCTTCTCGACGTGCCGATCGGAGAACTCGACGGCACCTACATCCGAGCAATCCTTAGGTCGAGATTTGGGACGCCGACCCTGCGGCTCAACGAAAAGGTCGCCTGCCAATCCTTTCCGCGCGACGTATGTGAAAGCCTCGGCCTGCCCAGAGACTCGGTCGGCATGGTCTTTCATATCCAGAGTTACGGGTACCGGGATGAAGCAATTTCGTACCACCTCGTGTACCTGCCGCCTAACCGGCGGCTTCTGGAACTGGGGGAGAAGCAGACATAAAGCCGATAAAGAGCACAGGACGTTTCAGCAATTCCCTGTTCAATTCAACCGCTCGCGGAATGCGGACGGAGGGCCGCCTTCAGGTCCCGCATATCGTCAAGCGTCTCCAAGTTATCAACAGCATCGATGACCCGGGTGGCCCAGTGGTATCCAAGGCGTTCGGTCATTCGGCGGAACTTCGCTTCCAATTCCTGTTTAGTCAATGGATTGGTAATTTCGCCTTTATGAGCCGTTAAGCAGACACGGTGGCGTTGACCGTCCTTCGTCGCGATCTCGGCGCCACCGGGCCATGATCGGCCGGTCAGCCTTTCCAGTTCCTGGCTGCGAACGATTTTCACATTCTCCGACGCGAAGCGAAGGATATCGGCGTTTGTGTATTTTTCTTCCAACAGCTGGTCGAACCAATACTCGCCGTCCATTGCCGTTGCAGCAGCGATATAGCGGAGATTGTTGAAGGCTTCCGTCGAATTATTCGGCGCGCGGAAAAAATCATGCGCATGAGCCGACACATAGGCTGACAGCAAATCGATGCGGGCGATTTCGCTGAATTCCAGATCTTCTTTGCGCAGAATTTCGAGCAATGAATCGATATTGGCATTGAAGGTTTTTTTGGCGGGGTGGATACAAAAATCCACTTCCCGCGAGCGCCACACCGCACCCAGATCGGCAGCTGATTCTTCCAGATTATAGTTTGGAGAAACGATTCCCGATCCAAAGCAAAGCCCGTCTTCATAAAGCCGGTATCCCGCTTCGAACCCGGTCCGGGCGATATAGCCGTTTTCGATACCGCTGGCGACAGACCTCCCGGCGAACAACGATTTTCCCATATAGCCGCCCGACGGACGGTAGACGCCCGCCAATTGCGTGCCGCCGAGAACCAGGGCCTGAACCATTCTTTCCGGATTTAACTCGAGCAGACGTGCGGTGGCCACGGACGTACCGATGGCGCCAAGCGCGCCCGTCGCCTGCCAACCTCTGCTGCCCGCATCGAAGTATCCGCCACGCCCGCTGACGTCAGTCGCCACGGCCGCTCGAAGACAGACTTCCGTACCTGCGACACAGGCCGCAATCACCTCCCGTCCGGAAAGTTGTTCTTTCTCGGCCACGGCAATCGCCGCTTGCGGCATCAGGTAATTGGTATGGACAGGATGCGCGTTAAATGAGTCGCCGATATTCGGTGCGTGAGCCGTCGTTCCGTTGACAAGCCCTGCTGTACGAACCGGCAGCTCGATGCCGGTTCCCCAAACGCTAGCATCCGGCTTTCCGGCATCGAGACCGCCGGCATATTCGAGGATCAGGGCGCCGGTTTCGAGCTCGAGGCCGCGCACCGCGCAGCCGATGCCGTCCAGAATCGACCGCTTGGTGAATTCAATCACGTCCGACGGTATGTCGTCGTAGACGAGACCAGCCGCCCACTCGGCGACCCGAGAGGTGACCGGACCGACAATTTCCTCGTCTAGCATTCGAGAAATACGGGCGCAGCCCCGGGGAGGGCCGTGCCCGACCCGGTCATTCAGGCGTCGGGTTTCAGCTTGAACACATCGATNAGGTTCCGCGAGAAGAACAGTTCCCTGTGCTCGGGACTGATGTCCGGAAACTCGTTCAGATAACGTTCGACGCCGCTGATGCCGCTGGAATCCCAGTGCGGATAGTCGCTGGTGTATCCCATGTTCTTGCCTTCCCAGAGCTCCATCGTCTCGGCCAACAAGGGTTCGTCGTCCTCGAAGGCACAGATGCAGACCTGGCGCTTGAAGTATTCGGACGGCAGCATGTCCAGGTTCAGTTCATGGGCCGGACGGGATTCGACATGCTCGTCCATGCGGCCGATGAAGTAGGGCACCCAGGTGACGCCGGCTTCGCACATCATCACGTTCAGCTTGGGATGGCGCTGCAATACGCCGTAGCCGATGATGGCGATGAGAGCGCCGCACATTTCCAGCGGATGGGACGCCACATGGGCCATCCAATAGACGTCGTATTTGTAGTCGGCGCTATGGGTGGCGTTGTAGGTGCCCGTCGCCTCATGGAACAGGAGCGCCATGTCGTTGTCCGTCATGGCTTCCCAGACGGGATCCCATTCTTCGGTCCACCAGCGCACGTCCTGCATGACATTGGGCCGGAGCCACATGGCTGACGCGCCCATCTCCTTGCACCGCTTGACCTCGGCGACAGCTCGCCCCGGCTCCAACGGAATGGCGCCGCACCACAGATGGCGCTTGCCAACGCAATAATCCTTGGCGGTCCAATCGTTCAACGCTCGCATGAGGGCGTATTGCAGGTCGATATCGACCACGTCCGGCAGGAACAGTCCGCCCGTGGGAATCCACATGCCGATATCGACACCGGTGATATCCATGTCCTCGTCACGCTTCTCGAGGGCATGCTGGACAGCTTCGTCCCGTGTCAGGGAAACGCCGCGTGGCCGGTAGTCCGAGTTGCCTTCCGGACGGCCCACACCCCAGCCATGCGGCTTTTGGTACATGCGCCCCTCAACGACGAAACGGACACCGCCTCCGTTATCGATCGCCACCGATGGCGCCTGATCCCGGAAATCGTTATCCAGGTATTTCGTGAAGGCTTCCAGCGGCTCAATCAAATGGCGGTCGCCGTCAAAAACAAAAAACTCGTTACCCACCGTCTTGGTCGATTGACGATATGAATCGGCAACCGCTTCGTAGAAGTCTTTCCCGTTTTGTTGAACTGCTGTCTCGCCCATAACGATACCCAATCCGCATTCTCGACACGATGCCTTGACCATCAAAGCATTTCGATCTGCTATATAGTACAGATTATCAAATGACCTTTCGGATGGCGAGTCAAGAGTTAACGGCGGCGCGGCCGGGCGGTCCGGCTGCGGCGGCGCAACAGTGCGCCACTCACGCCCGCTCGCCGGTTGCGGCGGAGGGCAGGAAATGTATGGCTTGAAGCTCAATGCGAGGGTTCGGCCGGCGGTTGTCGACGAGGGTTCGGCGCATCGCTCCCCGCGCGGGCCCTCCCGCAAGCTGCATGGGCAAGCCGCCACCGAGCCCGCGGGACAATGTTGCGCCGCCGCGCCGGTATCCAATCTAGCCGCCGTTGACACAAAAAATTTGCTGATATATAGTAGTTTGCCAAGAAACTGGATTTGAATGATTCTAACATAATTGCTGGTACAGATTGACCGGCAAGATTCTCATTGAATTCATACGCATTTGAAGAACTGCTAACACGGGGGCACGCAATGGCGGAACCGGCAGGAAAGTTAAACGGACAAGATCACTATCGAACTATTGCCAAAGAGTATCGCTCAGCGAGCAAAAAAATTCGCCCCGAGTATTTTGTCATCGATGCCGACCGGCATATCATCGAACCCCCTGAAGCCTTTAACAAATATCTCGACAAGAAGTATGCCGACGCCGCGGTCAAGGAAGTTCGGGACAACTTCGGTGCGACCCGGTTAATGATCGAAGGCCGATTGTATCAAAAGCCGAGGGGGCTCGGTAGCGGCCGACCCGAGGGCACCTCCGATCACCGCCCGCGGGGAGTCTCCCTGAGCTATCGGGATGCCTGCGAACACGTCTACGCCAACCGGGACGAAGATATGGATCGCACGGGCATCGACGTCGCCCTGTGGATTCCGACAATGGGTGTGTTCCTACCCGACGTCCTCGATTGGGACCTGCAATACGCGTATATGCGCGGCTACAATGAATGGATAGCCAACGACTGGGCGGTCGGTAAACGTCATTTGTGGTGCGCCACGATTCCCCTCGATCCCACCAACGCGGTGGCGGAAATCAAGCGTGTCGCAGAGATGGGGGCGAACGGGATCGCGATGCGCCCCAATGTGATGCAGGACGTCCGCTGGTGGGGGCCGGATTGGGATCCGGTCTGGGAGGCTATGGTGGACGCCGGCTTGCCCGTGGTGTTCCACGAAGGGACCGGCACCTATCACGCTTCCTACAGCACCGAGTACAAGTTCGATCATTACTGGTTGACCCACACGGTCTCACACCCGTGTGAAATGACCACGGGCCTGGTCGGGATCATCGGCATGGGCGTCCTCGCGCGCCATCCGGGACTGAGAGTCCTTCTGTGTGAGGGCGGCGCGACATGGGTGCCGTTCTATCTCGGTCGGCTGGACGACCATTTCGAAGACCGGCCGGGAGAGAACACTTATATAGACCGGTTACCTTCGGAGTATTTCAGGCAACAGTGTTGTATCTGCACGTTCGAGCCCCAGGAACCGCTCTTGAAAGAGACGATGGAGTGGCTGAACGGCAGGAACATGGCGTGCACGAGCGACTATCCGCACTGGGATTCGAGCGGCGTCAGCGGTGTCGAGCAATATCTCAAATATTATCCAGATTTCGACGAGGAAACCCGGAATCGATTCTTTTCGCACAATGCGATCGACGTTCTGGGTAACCTTTAGAAGCGAGACACAACAAAAATTCGGCGAGGAGATAACTCACCAGAAGTTCGAACCCTCATTGAAACCATTTCGTTTGGTATATAGTGCGAAGTTTGCACTGGGAGGAGTAGCAATGAGTACGACTGCATACATCCGTAAAACGACGGGTATCGTTGCGATTGGACTCGCGTTGTCGATCGCAACATCCGGTTCGTGGGCCGCAGAAAAGTTCCCCAACAGACCGATCGACATAATCGCCAACTATGGCCCCGGCGGCGGCGCCGATCAATTCGTCAGGGCCCTGGCGCCGCTGTTGTCGAAAGAGCTCGGCGTGAAGGTCCAGCCGTCGAACGTCACGGGCGCGCAAGGCAATGCCGGCGTTCAGGCGGTCGCGACGGCAAAGCCCGACGGTTACACCATCGGTTCGATCACCGCGTTTTCCGTCGCATCCTGGTTGCAGGGCTACGGCAAGCTCCGGGCCAAGGATATGTCGTTTATCGGCCTCGGCCAGGTCACCGATTCCATGCTCTTCGTTCCCTACAAGAGCAAGTTCAAAAACTTCAAGGACATCCTGGCGTATGTCAAAGCCAACCCGGGCAAGATGAAGCTTGCGCTTGGCGCCAGTTTCGGCGGTCCCGACGACCTTACCCTGAAGTACCTCGCGACCAAGGGATACAAGTGGAAGCCAATTCCTTACGAGCTCCCGGCCGAACGATATGCGGCGCCTCTGGGCGGTCATGTCGACATCATGTATGAGGAACCCGGCGACGTGAGACAGTTCATCGAGGCCAAGCAGATTCGGCCCGTGGTCGTATTTTCCCCGGAAAAGAACCCGTACTATCCCGACGTTCCGAAGATCACGGACTTCGGATTCAATATGTATCTGAAAAACTACCGGGCAATCATCACGGCCAAGGACGTTCCCGCCGATCGCCAGAAAATCCTGAGCGAAGCGCTGGGCCGGGCGTTCACCTCGCCCGAATTCAAGAAGTTTTGCGACCGGACCGCGACGTGTACGGCGCCGCGGAATCCCCAGGATACCAGGAAATTCATCGAGACCTACTACAACACGATGAAAAAGTACTCCAAGCAGTTCGGGATCCCGACCAAGGAGTAGGACTGGACGACAGCCTTCGAAGAACGCCCATCATCAGTGCGTAAAGTCCGCTTCGATCCCCCCTTCCGTTCGGCGGGAGGGGGGATCGGTTGTGTAGAGGGTTTAGATTGGCCCATATGGATTCAGTATGGAAGCGGCTGAGCTTGTCGCAAATTGCCGTTCCGTTGCTCGTTCTGGGTGCCGGTTGTCTTATATTTTTTGCCTTATTCACCGACGTAAATTTCGACGCCGAGAGGCCCCATAATCCGGTAACATGGCCGTCGATGATGACGACAGCGCTTATGTCCGTTGCCGGAGTTATGCTTCTATGGAACCTGCGTGGGATTTGGAAAGAACGTAGAAACTTGCGCCGCCAACAGATGACCGCCGGCGAGACGCGATCCACTTCCGACGAAATCGTCGACGAAACCAAGATTGCGATTGTCGGCAGCGAGGTAATTGAGGCAGGCGAGCATAACAACAAGAAGATGATATTGGGATTCCTGGGAATTTTCGGATATGGAATCGCCACCACATACATAGGGTTCGCATTCGCAACCTTCTCGGTAATTCTCTATTGGCTTTTGATCAGCGGGCAGCGCAAACCTCTGCGAATCCTGCTGACCAGCAGCATTGCGACTTTGGCGATTTTGTACATATTTCTCAAACTCGCCTACATGCCNCTGCCCAAGGGTGTCGGCGTCTTTCATGACCTGACAATTGGGTTCTATCGCATATTGGGATTGTTCTAACGTCGTCGCTGAGCGACGGGCTGTTCGAGGTAAGGCACGGCGATGGACATAATATCAAATTTGATTGCTGGAATGGGCAATCTCTTTCAATTTACAAATTTTGGGTTTCTTTTGGCGGGGTCATTCATCGGTATTGTGGCGGGGGCTCTGCCCGGCATTGCATTCGTCAACGCCATGGCATTAGGTCTGCCTTTTGCCTATTTTATGTCCCCTGTTTCCGCAATGTTATTTTTGACCGGCATTTATGTCGGCGGCATATTCGGTGGGTCTATTTCGTCCGTTCTTTTGAACATTCCCGGTTCGCCCGGGTCATTGCCAGCGACCTGGGACGGTTACCCGATGACCAAAAAGGGGCGCTCGGCGAAAGCCCTGGGCATTGCCATCACCTGCTCCGCCATCGGCGGCATGGTCAGCGCACTGTTGATGATTTTCTTCGCACCGCCGTTCGCTCAATTCGCCTTGACTTTCGATCAGCCGGAGTTTTTTGCCGCGACGTTCCTGGGGCTCGTTGCGGTGGTATCCATTGCTAAAGGCAATATGCTGCCCTCGCTGTTGTCGCTCTTTGCCGGTCTCATCATCGCTACAGTCGGGATAGATTATTTTTACGCAATGCCACGTCTGACTTTTGGCTGGGATGTGCTGGATAGCAGGGTTAGTTTTGTTGTAGCGATGATTGGAATGTTTGCGGTCGGCGAGGTTCTGTTTACACTCACCCAACACTTGAAAATTGGCCATCGCGACCTGGACAAGCACACCAAACTCCCCTCCTTCAGAGAACTATGGAAACTGAAGGGTACGATCGCACGGGGCTCCGCTTTGGGGTGCATGATCGGTGTCATTCCCGGCGCCGGCGGTCTTGTGGGAGCGATCATCGCCTACGGCGTGGAAAAGCAGGTTTCGCCGCGAGGGGAGAAGTTCGGAACCGGTGTGGAAGAAGGATTGGCGGCGCCGGAAACGGCGAAGAATGCGACTACGGGTGCGGCAACGATTCCCATGTTGACTCTGGGGATCCCGGGAAGCGCTGCGACCGCCATTATGATGGCGGCTCTCATGTTGAAGGGAGTGAACCCCGGCCCGATTCTGTTCGTGACCGGCAAAGAATTGGTATACACGGTCTTCGCCGGTTACCTGGTTGCCAATCTCCTGATCGTCGTCATGGGTTTGCCGATTGCGCGCGGATTCTCCCTTATTATGAAAGTACCGCCAGCAATTCTTTATTCCATGATAATCGTTTTGGCCGTGGTCGGTGCGTTTGCAGTGCGCAATAATATTGCGGACATCTATATCTGCTTGTTCTTCGGCGTTCTGAGCTATTTCATGAAGCGGTTCAACATACCGACGACGCCGATGGTCCTTGGCATAATCTTGGGACCGTTGGCCGAGCGGTTTTACCTGACTTCCCTGGCCAGCTACGACACTGTTTTTATATTTTTCACTCGCCCGAAAAGCGGTGTGATAATGGCACTCGCCTTCGCATTCCTGCTGTGGTCCCTGTGGCCTTCCATAATGCAGCTCGGTCGGGCGATTGGAAATCGTGTCGGCGGCTCAACATGACAAATGCCATCGATTGGATACCTGAATTCGAGTACCGCATCGTTTAAGTGTTTTCTACTATATGCTTCGGTAACACTAGTAATTCTGTAACTCGTTTTTTCTGAATGACGTGCATAAGTAGAATTTTATCGATGTCCTCGCGGCTGGCGTAGCGATAGCGTACTTTTTCCGGCATAATCATCATCATGGGGCCGACCTCACAATAGAAGTCGAGACATCCAGCCGAATGAACCCGCACATACTCGAGGTTTAACTTCTTAACGCGCGCGATCAAGTAATCGCGAAGGTCGGCCGCGCCGTTAAGACCGCATGACCGGCGCGCATTCGGACTGCGTTGAAACATGCAGCAAAATATCTGGCAGCGATAGTCTCCCGGGTAATATGGTACCGGATCGAAAAACAGCTCCGTTGAGGCCCTTGGACTTTTCATTGCGACTCATCCGTAACCGTCCCCATATTTCGATCGGTACGCGATATGCACTGCAATCGAGCCCGATGCCGCTTGTCCACTTTTTTTGAAACGGGTACTGCGTGAAATTCGACGCAACCGGTTCCGGCAAACCGCACAAAAATCCAATGCTGCGCCGCGCGGAGCATTGGTCCTCCACCGTCAACGCGCCGGTCTGCTCACCACGCACAATTCAAATGGAATGGAAGTGGCGGAGCTTCATACAGGTCTTCCGGCGGTAAACCGACGTAGCGAAGGTCGTCTTCGGCAATCGCTGGCATGGTCGGCTGCATGCCATCATAAAACTTTGTATTGACGAGCATACGGCAACAGCCGGCGCAGTAAGTATCGACTCCGAATTTCTCGGTGATCGATTTCAGGTTGGAATAAATGTAAATCATCTCGCGAATGCTAGGTGGTTTTTGGCCTTCCAACGCCGTGCCCTTTAGCGGCACAAACACAAAAATCGTCGGGATCACGCCCATGGACGCCAGGTGCTCAATGCCGTCGACTGTTCTCTGCGCCGGCTCCAGACCGGCAAGTAGATTGGCGTTTGCCCGCCCAGTGCCAAAATTCTTGACAATATGCTTGATCATCTTGTCATACTGATCGTGGCCTGGGACGCCATCTTCGATGTCTCTCACCTTGCCCGGGCATAATTTGTTGAACAACTGCGGGTCGAAAATTTCGTAGTTGTATCCCACCATGTCGGCGCCCGCTTCGAACAGCATATCGACGCATTTTTCTTCTCTGGGTGGGGCGATTGTTAGTCGCAGCCAATTATCCGGAAACGCTTCCTTGATCGGTCTTAAGAACTTTGCGTGGACTTTTGCACCCCTGTCGGGGCCGGCCGTCGTCCCGCCGGCAAATACCGGACCGTGCCGGAAGCCAGGGTGTTTACGGGCTTCTTCCAAGGTTTCCAAAAAATCATCGACGCGTTTCGGATACGGATCCCGTCCGGATTCCAGGTTTTCGTCGATCCCGCAAAACCGGCACTCGGTTCCTTCGAATTCCTTGACGAAATGACCAAAATACACGCATTGCGGGAAGATCGTGGCGCCTCCGAAGTCGCCAGCGTGAGGCATGATGGACCGCATGGAATGGCCGTTTGAGGTCTTCTTGTCATAATAGCCTGGAGTCGCCGGCAGGGTACAATTCATCAACCGTTCCGGTTCAGCGTCCTCCTCCAGGCATTTCCAGCGGCCGTCTTCTTTCAACCGGGCTGGCTTTTTCCCAATGAAATATTGACCGTCGCCATCGATCTCCAATGTGAAGGGCGTGCCATCCTCGAAATGCTCGTTCACGGCGGCGCCGTGCGGCAGACCGACGTAGACTTTTCCCGGTGTCAGGATGATATCGAGGGCGTGCTTGCCAACCGCGCCGACCGCATGATCGACTTTGAGGGATTTGCCGATTTCCTCGCTGGCAGCGGGTGAAATACGCAAGCCCTGGCTGAGCAGCTCGAGTTTCAAAATGACCGGGTGGTAAGGCACGCCAATCTGCTGTGGCATTCGGTTAACGCGTCGTAGTATCCTGTTCATGGCCAACGACTTCCGTTCCGACGATAACCGGGATTCCGTACTATAAAGTAGTTTGGAGGGATTTGTAACCGAAAAGTCAGGTCGCGTCGTCGCGATGCGGCCTCAGAGGCCAGGACCGGTCCAAAGGATCGGCGGCTGTTCGTTCTGCAGGCCCGACGACGCTTCGAACGCGGCGGCGACTCGAACGATCAGGTTTTCGTCGTTCCAATTGCCGATGATCTGCATGCCGATCGGTAAGCGGTTCGAACTCAGGCCGCACGGTAAAGCGACGCTGGGCAACCCCAGGTAACTTACGGGTACGGTGAAACGGCGATGATCGCCTGATAGATCCGGCGGGTCATCGATATCCGCATGCATGCCGGGAAACACAGGAGTTAACAGGCAATCGACATCGGCAAAAAGTTCTGCGGCATCGCGTCTGTACTGCTTCCGTTCGGCGACAAGCCGGTCGTAACGACCCGGAACCGCATCGTGGGCATTGGCCATGTCCCGGTGCACGATCTCGCCGAACAGGGACGGGTCGGCACGGTCGTACTCGTCCGCAAGCACGTCGGCGAATTCACGGAAAATAATTTCAGCCAGCCGGGCAGGGTCTAGGGTTTTGCTGAATGTTGGTGCGCTGACGGATTTGACCTGCCCCCCCAGCATTTCAAAAGTAGCAACTGCATTAGAAAGAGCTTCGGCCACTTCGGGATCGAGTCCTTCGAATGAAAAACCGTCAACGAGACCCAAACGCAATCCTCCGATTCCCCGGTGCATTTCCCGAGCAAAATCCTCTTGCGGCAGGTCAAGCGAGTTCGGATCGCCTGGATCATGGCCGGCCATCGCCGTCAACAATGCGGCGGCATCGGCAACGCGGTTTGCAATCGGCCCTACCGTTCCAAAGCTTCGGCACCTTGGGAATGTCCCGCGACAACTGACCCGCCCATAAGTCGGCCTGATGCCGACAATGCCGCATCGCGACGCTGGGCCGCGCACGGAGCCGCCGGCATCGGTGCCGGTCCCACCCAGGCAAAGTCGCGCAGCCACCGCAGCGCCCGTGCCGCTCGATGAGCCGCCAGGGTCGTGGAGAAGCGACCAGGGATTTCGCGTATTCCCGAAATGAGGATTGAAGCCGCCTTTGCCGCCGGCGGCGAATTCATTCATGTTGGCCTTTCCGAGGATGACGGCGCCCGCCGCCTTCAATCGCGCAACCGCCGTCGCATCCCGTTCTGGGACGCGCTCCGCGCCCCGGGCTTTGTAAAGCGCTGAACCGACGGTTGTTGGATATCCGGCGACGTCGGTATCGTCCTTGATGACGATGGGAATGCCGTGCAGTTCGCCCCGGTCGATGCCGTTTCTCAGCTCGGCGTCTAATGTCGCGGCTGTCGCGATGGCCAGATCTTCGGTAACCGCGATCAACGCATTCAGCTCGGGCTGGAGCAGGTGGATTCCATTCAGAAAGTGCCGGGTTATAGCACCAACGCTAAAGGCGCCCGACCTCAATCCGGCGCCGGCATCGGCAATACTCGTTGGCCACCCTTCGGCACTCATGGAAATGACCTCGATCCCGACTTCATCAAGAACTGCGCAACTGAATCGCCTGAAATTCCAACACACCTGGGCCATAGCGCCCAACGCAACCGGTGTAATGACAGGCTTGGCCCATCAGGTAAGTTGTTCGGCGTCGCTTTTTGACGCTGATCGGCATGCTGACCCATTGAACTTGCGTCAATCTGTGGGGTCAAAGGAGCGCGCCGAATAGCAGGCGGAACAGCGACCAGACGATGCGCATGGCGCCGCCGAGTGTCCGGCGCGCGTTTCCGAATGTCACGCGACTTTAGTTTGCGGGCGCAAGGGACTGCGGGTCGCTGGAACGGTGGTGCTTGGGAAATGCGCACCGTCAGCGGCGCACGGCGCGGCTCTTCTTCGAGCGAGCCAGTGCGAGGAAGCGGGCCTTGATCTGCGCGAACAGTCCCGGCGGGATGAAACCGTAGCTGAAGACGTCCGGCTGACCGAGCAGCGGAGACAGCCCGGCATTGGGCCATTCATCGATATTGTGTTCCGACACGATCACCCAGCTCGGCGTGTCGTCGAGACCCAGGGCCTGTCTGACGCGCGCCGGGACTTCGATGCCTGTGGAATCGACTCCAGGCGGTGTATGGGTGATCGGGAGCAGCACGACGTAGCGCGGAAGTACAGCCGGGTCGGTCGCGGCTATCAGACAGGTCGGGCGGGTCTTGCCCTGGTCGCGACCGGCGGCGGCCTCGTGCGTCCAGAGGTAGTCGTAGCGGACGACCAGGCCTGGCTTCGGATCGGGAAGCGCCACCGATTCGTCGTTACGTCAGCAGGTCGTCGAGCGGCTTGTGCTCCCCATCCATCGCGGCGCGCTCCACGGCGTCGATCACCACATCGGCGGCGGCGTCCGTGCGATGGCTGCGCTGCGCCGAAGCCCGAAGCCAGTCATAGTGCTCCGCGGACATGAGCACGAACTCGCGGCGCCCATGCCGGGTTATCTCCACCGGCTTGCGCTGCGCTTCGTGCTGGAACCGGCCGAACTTGCGCTGGAACTCGAGGGCGCTCACGGTGGGCATGGCAGGCTTCCTGGCCACAGGGACTTGTCTCAATATACGTATAATCCGTAGAAATGAAAGCGACTCATGGCGTAGCGACGAAATCGCTGTCGATGCTGTCGCCGATGCGCGCCGCGGAAGCCTTCACGGTATCGCGGGCAAGGTGGGCGGTACCGGGCGGTCGTCTGCACCTGTGTGTGACCGAGCAGTTTGCCGATCATCGGCAAACCCTCGCCCAGCGCCAGCGCGCGCGAGGCGAAGGAGTGACGGAGGTCATGAATGCGCACTTCGTCGAGACCGGCGCAATCCCGGATGCGCCGCCACGGGTGCTGAAGGTCGGTGAGGTGGCTGCCGGGTATCCCTTGGAAGCGAAATGGGGATCGGGAAACACGGGGGCAATCTGGAATGGTCGAGGAGCACGAAATGCAGGTTGCCGCGTTTCTGGCGAAGGCCATGGTCGTCAAGTGTTTTCGCGATACGATCCTCGAAGACATTCATTCGGGAATCCATCCGGTCACGCATACCGGAATATTTTCCGATATCGTGGTGATCGACGCCAACGGCTGGCGCATTCCCTGGCCGGAGGTGGCGCATATCGAACCCGACGAGTTGCGCGACCTGATGCGCTGGATCGTCACCCGCCTCTACACCTGCAACGTCAAGGCAGGCGATTTCGACTTCCTCGGAATGCTTGACTGGGCTGCGAGGGAGGCTCAGGCCAGGGACGAACCGGAACTCGATGAGATAACGATAGGAGGCCTTGAGCGCAGGCGGATGTTCGGACCCGGCGACGGGATCGTGGCGAAGCTAGCTGGGACTGAGCCTGCCGCTGGAGGCCCCGGTCGGCTGGATCGCCGACCTGTGGCGGG
>JGI24795J26692_1000314_pt1 | contig 28991 bp, 28 predicted proteins | sample PinacodermBB_FD_26692 | JGI IMG/M metagenome (IMG submission 26692)
AGCAGTATTCGGGTCTGTGGTACTCATAGTTCCCTTTCGCAATGATGGTGACAGTGCAAAGTCTATACACCCACCGAACACGACGTCAAGCAGCAACCGAAAAATTTCTCCACAAAATCCACCGTAACGAAATGGCCCACTCAACCATCAACAAACGTGCCGTCACGCAACACATTACCGAAAGCTCATCTAATGCGTCAGCAAGCGTTTTCTTGCAATATGCATATCGACTGACCCGGCGGTGACCGCAGCCAGCAATGCAGGTACTTGAGCTAAACGGTTCACCGCAAAAACCCGTGCCAGAATCGCTCTATCAGTAGCGAAGTCTTGTGCAGCAACGCTTGCAGATGAGCTAGAGGCAGCGGCGACTGCTCCATCTAGCAGTGCCGCCCCAGCGGTGCTAAGTGCCAACATTTCCAAATACGCATGCGCACCAACTAAGGCATCGGCGCGCCTTGACTCGAAGCACTCAAGTAACCACTCGGATGCGGTTGCGGTGGCCGTAGCTGCAGCCTCAAGGTGGCTAGCGGCTAGCTTGAGATTTGGGTTAGCGGCTGCTGTCTTTGCTGTACATGAAATTTCAGCCAACAACTCTGCCACAGCCGCGCCATCACGGATGGGCAACTTGCGGCTCGCCAAATCAAGCGCTTGGATACCGTTGGTGCCCTCATAAATGGGCGCAATGCGGGCATCACGAAAATGTTGGGCGGCACCAGTCTCTTCGACGTAACCCATNCCACCATGTATTTGGATACCGGTGCTGGTGAGTTCGCAACCCAAGTCGGTACACCAAGCCTTCGACAACGGAGTCAATATCGCCGCACGCTCAGCACCTCTGGTTCTGCTCGCTTCGTCAGGGCCTTGCGCAGCCCAATCAAGTGCTTCAGCGTTGCGGTAACACAGCGAACGCATCGCCGCAATGCTGGCGCGCATGTCCATCAGCATGCGCGCCACATCGGGATGCTCAATTATCAACGAGGGTTCCGCGCCAAGCGCGTCTGGTGCTCTACCTTGACGGCGCTGCAAGGCATGATCTAGAGCCTGCTGATAGGCACGTTCGGCCAAAGCCACGCCTTCCAAACCCACCGACAAGCGGGCGTTGTTCATCATTGTGAACATTGCCACCATGCCCGCATTCTCCTCACCAACCAAGTAACCAACCGCGCCCGTTCTCTCCCCAAACGACATTACACAAGTAGGACTCGCGTGAATACCCAATTTGTGTTCCAAAGAGACGCAATGCACATCGTTGCGTTCCCCAAGCGTGCCGTCGGTATGCACCAAGTATTTGGGGACGACAAACAAACTGATCCCACGAGTGCCAGTGGGCGCGTCAGGGGTGCGCGCCAACACCAAATGAATAATGTTTTCGGTTAGGTCATGTTCACCCCAAGTAATGAAAATCTTTTGACCAACAATACGCCAAGTACCATCGGCTTTCGGTTCGGCTCGCGTGGTCAGCGCACCGACATCAGAACCCGCATGAGGTTCGGTTAGATTCATGGTGCCCGACCATTCCCCAGTCACCATCTTTTCAAGGAAAATAGCTTGTTGTTGAGGAGAACCATGATGGGCGAGTGCATCAATCGCGGCTTGAGTCAGCAACGAACATAGCGAATATGCCATATTTGCCGATGTCAGCATTTCTTGAACGGCCAAACCCAACAACCAAGGAAAGCCCCCACCCCCGAACTGCGCTGGCATAGCCACACCGTTCCAACCAGCGGCGACTTGTTGACGATACGCCTTCGCGAAACCCGGAGCCGTTGTGACCGAACCGTCATCATTGCGCCGAGAACCAACCACGTCGCCGTCACGGTTGGTGGGTGCCACTACTTGTTCAAAAAAACGGGCTGCTTCGGCTAAGAGCCCATCAACGAGGTCGGGGTCGGTTTGCTGAAAACCCTCCAAATTGCCTAAAGCCTCAAGGTTCGCTACCTCAAATAAAGTAAAACGGATTTCGTCAAGGGGTGCTTTGTATTGTGTCATCGTTTGAGCGTAGCTTAGCCCGCCAACGACTTGGGGGTTTGTTTGCACGTTCAAGCAGTATCCCCCGCCGCACCGCAATAATAGAGTTAACTTCAGCCCCAACCAGCAAACCCATAGCCATCAGGTACAACCAAAAAAGCAAGCTCAAAGCACCACCAAGAAGACCAAACACAGCGTTCGCTCCAGAAGAAGCAATGCTGAGATAGGTGCTGAAACCAAGCGACACAACCGACCACCAAAGCGCCGCCAACAACGCTCCCGGCAACTCGATTCGCCACGGCGCATGGTGGTTGGGGGCGATGTGGAACAACGCCGCAGCCCACCACACCAACACCAAAAAAACGATGGGCCAGCGCAAATAGTTCCAGACCAAAAGATACTCGGTGCCGACACCGACCACCTCNCTGAGCCGCTCCCCCGTTCCGAACAAGGGCCCCACCACCAGCGCAACCATCACCAACGCAGCGACCCCAACCGACATCAACGTAACCCCAAAACCAACCAGCCGCGTTGACAGCCAGCCCCGGTTCTGTTGATGGTCATAAGCGATGTCTAAAGCTCGAACTACGGCCGTGAACCCACGCGTGGCCGCATACGCAGCAAGCAAAGCNCCAACCGTCAGCGCCCCAGCGCTGCCACCGTCAAAGAGGTCGCCNATTGTGGATTCGAGGGTGTTGTCTTCCCCGAAAACTCTCAGCATTTGTTCCACGATCCAAACTTGGGCATCTTCAGATGCGCTTTGGCCGATAATTGCGTCCATGGAACCAAGCAACGCCGCCAAAGTAATCAACGTTGGGAAGAAACTCAGCAAAGCAAAAAACGCGATCTCGGCTGCGAGGCCACCCACACGGTCACGCGAGAACTCATTGGCGAGTTCTTTCGCAAACGCAAGCGTCTCTTTGCTCAACCACTGTGCATACCGTTTTATCGCTAGGTACATTGCTTGAAGACTAGGCGGCGCACACCTTGTTGGGGTGCGCGCCAAGACCAACTAGCGAGGAGAACCAAATGGGCCGCTGGAGCAGAACAGAGTTGGAAGACGAGTTCGAGAAGTTTCAGGCGCGCACACTACGTGCTGCCACAACCCACGACTGGCGTGAATGGGCCGACCAGTTCACCCCAGACGCCACCTACGTCGAGCACCACTTCGGCACATTCGGAGGCCGCGAAGCGATCTACAAGTGGATTCAATCGACAATGAACACGCCACCCAACAACGAGATGACCTTTTTCCCAGTTGATTGGTATGTCATAGACGAACAAAGAGGGTGGATCGTCTGCCGTGTGGCGCACCGAATGCAAGACCCCGGCGACGGCTCAGTTCACGAAACCAGCGCCTTCACGTTGCTTAAATATGCAGGAAACGGCATGTGGAACTATGCCGAAGACGTTTACAACCCGGTGCAGAACGCAAAGATGCTTGAGCGCTACGGCAAGCACAAAAAACTACTCGAAACCAAAGACAGCTAGGAGGCTTGGCTGCGCTGCACCCGCTCGTGGTGCCACCATCAACGCTATCGATTCCACCAACAGCAAAAACGGCTGCGCCGCGCCCTAGCTACACCCGCTCGTGGTGCCGCAATCACCGCAAACAAAGCAGCTACCAGCCGGCCTCATGGGTACACCGCACGACATGCAAAACGGTGCTCCCGACGGCGCGCCTGCATTGTTGGGAACTGCAAATGCGGACATGGCCTGCGGCGCAGGAATAGNCGGATGCGGCGGAATATCTGAGCCTTGNACTGTCTCAGTTGTTTCTTCTTCAACGCCGGGCAGCGTTGGTTGCACCCGCTCATCGGTGGTGAAAATGGCTAGGCGAGTACGTTCTGAGGAATCCAAATACATCACCGCCAACCTACGAAACAAGTAATCCATCAAAGAGCTAGCGATACGAATCTCGGGATCGTCGGTCATACCCGCCGGTTCGAAGCGCATACCAACAAACGCCTCAACAAAAGCGCTCAACGGAACTCCATATTGCAGCCCGTGGCTCAACGAAACAGCGAAAGCATCCATGATGCCGGCTAGGGTCGAACCCTGTTTAGAGACACGCACAAATATCTCGCCGGGCCTGCCGTCCGCGTATTCACCGACAGTCACAAAACCCTTGCAATCAGCTACACGAAACTCAAATGTTCGGCTCGTGCGGGTTTTCGGCAAACGCTCCCGCACCGGTTGGACTGCCACTCCTTTGCCGCCACTAGGTAGCACACCAACACGGTTGCTAGCCGCGCTGTTGCTAGCTGCGCTGTTGCTGGCCGCACTGTTGCTAGCTCCGCTGTTGCTGGCCGCACTGTTATTAGCTGCACTGTTGCTGACCGCACGGTTGCTAGCCGCACGGTTGCTGACCACACTGTTATTAGCTGCACCGTCGTTGGCCGCTCTGTTGCTATCCGCACCGTCGTTGGCCGCTCTGTTGCTATCCGCAATGTTGCCAACCGCACTGTTGCTAGCTGCACTGTTGCTGGCCGCACTGTTGCTGACCGCACTGTTGCTAGCTGCGCTGTTGCTGGCCGCAATGTTGCCAACCGCACTGTTATTAGCTGCACTGTTGCTGACCGCACTGTTATTAGCTGCACCGTTGCTGGCCGCACTGTTATTAGCTGCACCGTCGTTGGCCGCATCGTTGCTGGCCACACGGTTGCTAGCCGCGCTGTTGCTGGCCGCGCTGTTGCTCTCGGCCGTGCCCGCGGAAAGCGGTTGAGCGACCTTGCAATTGTCACGATACAGAGCCACCGATTTGAGCCCCAGCTTCCAGGATTCGACTAGCAGCTTTTCAATGTCGGCAACGCTCACATCTTCGGGAAGATTAACCGTCTTTGAGATCGCCCCAGAAATAAACGGTTGCACAGCTGCCATCATCAGCAAATGACCCCGATAATGGATTGCGTCTTCACCCAACGAACAAGCGAACACGGGTAAATCGTTAGGATCAAGACCCGGTGCACCCTTAGCGCTGTGCTCCGTGTTGATGTGGGCAACGATGGCATCAACGGCTGCGGAACTGTAGCCGAGATTACGCAACGCACGGGGCACCGACTGGTTCACAATGCTCATCGTTGCGCCGCCTACCAAACGCTTGAATTTCACTAAGCCCAAGTCTGGCTCTACTCCAGTGGTGTCGCAATCCATTAGCAGGCCGATAGTGCCAGTCGGAGCAATCACCGTGGCTTGTGCGTTGCGTACACCATGATCTGCGGCTTCGCAAGTTTTGTCCCAAGCACGTTGTGCAGCTTCAAGCAGCGGTGCCGGAGCCTCTTCTTCGTCAACATTGGCTACCGCCGCACGGTGTTGACCAAGAACCCTGAGCATTGGCTCCCGGTTGTGGGCAAAACCAGCGAAGGAGCCCAAGCGAGCTGCCAACCGAGTTGACTGCCGATAAGCCTCGCCGGTCATCAACGCGGTCATTGCCGCGGCCACAGCCCGACCCGCAGCTGAATCATAAGGTAAACCGAGTGTCATCAGCAAGGCACCAAGATTGGCGTAACCCAAACCTAACTGCCGAAAGTTCTTAGCATTGGTGGCGATCTTTTCGGTAGGGTAATCGGCGTTGCCAACAAGGATGTCTTGCGCCGTAAACACAACCCTAACGGCGTGGCAAAACCCCTCAATATCGAAACCAGCGATACCATCACCGCGCTGAAAAGCCAACAAGTTAAGCGATGCCAGATTGCACGCCGAATCATCAAGGTGGAGATATTCCGAACAAGGATTACTGGCATTAATCCGCCCAGTGTTGGCGGCCGTGTGCCACGCGTTGATAGTGCTGTCGAACTGCAGGCCGGGGTCGGCGCACTCCCAAGAAGCCCGCGCAATCTGCTCCAAAAGGCCACGCGCCTTGACCTTGCGCACCAACAAGTTGTCGGTACGGGAGCGCAGTTCCCAGTCTGAATCGTCAAGCACAGCTTGCATAAAATCGTCTGTCACGCGCACTGAGTTGTTGGCATTCTGGTACTGAATCGAATGAATGTCGGTGCCGTCAAGGCTCATGTCAAAGCCGGCTGCGGCGAGCGCATGGGCTTTACGTTCCTCGCGAGCTTTGCACCAAATGAACTCTTCAATGTCTGGATGGTCGGCATCAAGAAGCACCATTTTGGCGGCGCGGCGGGTTTTACCGCCCGATTTGATGGTGCCTGCGGACGCGTCCGCGCCACGCATAAAACTGACCGGCCCGCTCGCCGTGCCGCCACCATCTAGCCCCTCAACTGATGCACGAATGCGCGAAAGGTTGACTCCAGCACCGCTACCGCCTTTGAAAATGCGTCCTTCCTCGGCGTACCAGTTGAGGATGGATGCCATGTTGTCTTCGACCGACAAAATAAAGCAAGCCGAGGCTTGTTGCGGCACGCCTTTCACGCCGATATTGAACCACACAGGCGAGTTGAAAGCCGCTTTTTGGGTCAGCAGCAAATGCGCTAGCTCAGCTTTGAAGGCGCTTGCTTCAGTGGTGGCTTCAAAGTATCCGTCACGCTCGCCCCAAGACGTTATGGTGTTGACGATGCGCTCCACGACCTGACGCAGTGAAGACTCGCGTTGTGGCGTATTCATCGTGCCTCGGAAGTACTTTTGCGCCAAAATATTGGTGGCGTTCTGGCTCCAAGAACTGGGCACTTCCACTCCGAGTTGCTCAAAAGTCACCGANCCGTCACGATGGTCTATTAGNCGAGCGTCNCGGCGTTCCCAACGCAGGTCGTCATAAGGATCACTGTGTTCGGTGGTGAAATGGCGTTGCATAGCGAGGTTGCTTCGCTGCGATAAAAGGGTCATTTTCGGGGCTCCTTCCGAGCGCCCTCAGAAACTAAAGTAGCTCGATTGTTTGCGGTTGACGATAAGACTTCAAGAAGATTAAGCACTTGCTTTGCTGTGTGGTCGGATCTTCTAGGGTTCAGGGGAAAACGAGTTTGCGGCGGATTCCACATTACCTACCGGTACCCCCAAGGAACTGATTCGACTCTTGCGTGAGACGTTCCGCACCACCATCCTGGCGATCCGAACCACACAGCGCGATCAACTCTAGAGCGCATTGGTTGTGGATAAGAAGTGGATTAGCAGCGGTTTTAATTGTGGATTTCTAATGGTGATATCCACAGACTCGCAAGGCTTAGTGGTCAGATAGGGTAAGGCGCGGTGCAACAGATTTTCCCTGATTGGAATGCTGAGGTTGATCCCCTCGACAGCTATCTGCGTGACGCTAGGCCAGCACCGCCAGGCCGCCCTTGGGTGATGCTCAACATGATCGCAAGCCTCGACGGTGCCACAGCACTTGATGGGTTGAGTGGCGGCCTCGGCGGCCCTTGCGACCGCGCTGTGCTGGCCGCACTGCGAGCCTGCTGCGACTGGATTCTGGTGGCCTCGGGAACCGCTAACGCCGAGCGCTACCGTATGCCGAAGGGCAACCCAGCAGCTAGAACCCACCGTCTGCAAAAGCAACAAACCGCGGCACCCCGCTTGGCAATAGTGACCGCCAGCGGAAAGCTCGACCCGACCATCCCGGCGCTCGCTAACGAAGGCCAACCGCGTCCGCTCGTGATCAGCGGTACGCTCGCCGATGCAGCCCGGCTTAGTGCGCTGAACGCTGAAATTGTTCGCTTGCCTATGCCCAAACCGCAACCCCAAGCCGTGCTTCAAACTNTTCACGAACGCGGCGCTACGGTAGTGCTTTGCGAAGGTGGGCCAACCTGGAACGGACAAATGCTGCNAGCAGGGGTGGTTGACGAAATGTGCATCAGTATCTCGCCCATCCTTGTGGGAGGAGATTCGCCACGGGTTGTGGCTGCGGCTCCACAGACTACCGTTCGCAAAATGCGTCTGAGGCGCCTGCTCACCGAAGACGGACTGCTTTTCGCTCGTTACACAAGAATATGAGTTCATGATCATTGCCTCTCTTCTCTCTGCTCTGCGCTGTGCTCGCTGCCGCCGTCACTAGTAACCGCAACCAGCAACGCACCCACAACACCGACCGCCCAAGCGTGCTCTCCGCGCTCTGCTGCCGTCACTGTTGCCGCAACCAGCACCGCAACCACAACAGCGACAGTCCGATCGTGCCCTCCGCGCTGTGCTCACCGCGCTCAGCTGCCGTCACAAGTAACCGCAACCAGCAACGCACCCACAACACCGACCGCCCGATCGTGCTCTCCGCGCTCTGCTGCCGTCGCTAGTTATTCCAGCAGTTTGGTGGGGATTACTAACTGCTGACCAGGTTGTATCGTGGCTGAACCGGCAATGTCGCTAAGTGCGTCAACTAGCCGCCGAGGGTCTGCGCTTGGATTGATTTCCGTGGCGATCCTCCAAAGCGTGTCTCCTGGTTGAACCACTACCACGACCGCATCAAAGGGCATCGTCTCAACAACTTGCGTAGCTTTGTTGTGGCCCGTTTGGGTTGAACTATCAGTAGGGCTAGCAAACGCCCAGAGGCCGATTACCAATGAAAGCGCAACGGTAAGCACCACTAAGCGGCGGTGCCAATAAACCTCGGCAGACAGCGTCTGATGCGGAGGTCGCCTCAACGCCGCCGTGGCAAGTGCAGTTGCACTTTGAGGTTGACTAGCAGATGGATTAGGTACGTAAGTTATGGTTGCGGTCATGATTACACTTTGCTCCTCGGGTGTGACACTCGCCTCGCCCGCTAGCGGATCAGGCAAGAATCTTGGAAAGGTACTTGACATCGAACAAATGTTTGACGAACGTATGTGTGTCGAACATTAGTTCGATACCATTGAACACGAACATTTGTTCGATGTCAACCTACAATCTTGTAATTTCGACAATGCCACCCAAGCGGGGGCTTTAGCAACGGAGGCAAAATGCCCGAACCACTCACCAACCGCCAACAAGAAATCCTTGATGTGATCGTCGGTTATGTACATGAACGGGGCTACCCGCCGTCCGTTCGCGAAATAGGTGAAGCCGTTGGTTTGCGCTCACCCGCAACCGTCAAAAGCCACTTAGACAACCTGCGAGACGCCGGCTACCTAACCCGAGACCTAGCCAAACCACGGGCCATACAAGTCAACTACGAACCCGCCACGCAAAGCGCGCCGCAAACTCGTCAAAACGCGCCGCAAACTCGGTTGAAGCATGTTCCTTTAGTGGGCGATGTGGCTGCGGGCACCGACGTATTAGCGGAATGCAACGTTGAAGAATACGTGCCCATGCCCCAAGACCTAACTGGTGACGGAGAACTGTTCATGCTACGAGTTCGAGGCGATTCCATGATCGAAGCGGGCATCTTCAACGGAGACTATGTAGTCTGTCGGCGCCAACATACTGCTCACGACAACGCCATCGTTGTGGCCGGTATCGGCTCGGGAGAAGCCACCGTCAAGACCCTCAAACGCCGTTCAGGTAAAGTACTATTAGTACCCGCCAACCCCGCCTACGACGAAATGGTGTTCGACCCCAGCGAAATACAAATCTACGGCCAGGTAGTCACCTTGATGCGCAAACTCTAAGAACCGTTGGTCAACAAATCCACGAGCGCAGCATGAGTGGCCAATAGCGAGGCTCTTTCCACATATTCACCCTGAGTGTGCGCTAGGGTCGGGTCACCCGGGCCGAAATTGCTTGCCGGCACCCCACGTTCGGAAAAAAAAGCAACATCAGTCCAACCAAGTTTCGCTCGCACCTCAAGGCCATTGCGCTCAACTAGGGCGCGCAGCAACGGATCATCAAGGCCCGGGCGAGCCGACGGAGAACAGTCAACCACCTCAACCCTGTCGCCATCGGCTAACACCGGGCGCAACAACTCACGCACGAACACCTCGGCCATTTCACAATCACGATCCGGCGCAAAACGGTAATTCACTCTCAAACGCGCCTGATCTGGCACCACATTGCCAGCCACACCACCCTCAACATGCACCGCTTGAAGCGCTTCACGATACGCACAACCCTCCACAACAGGGCGGCGCGGCTCAAAACCCGCAACCACCTCAAGCACATCTCGCAAACGATGGATGGCATTACGACCCATCCAAGGACGCGCGGTATGCGCCCGTACACCAGCAAGGCGAACCTCAAAACGCATCGTCCCCTGACAACCCGCCTCAAGCGCACCCAACGTAGGCTCACCAAGCAAAGCCACGTCAGCATCCAAAAGGTCGGGTTGCGCCGCCAATATTTCACGCAACCCGCTATGGATAAGCGCCACCTCCTCGCAAGCATAAAAGACGTAAGTAACATCGGTTAGCGGCGCGGTCAACCCCCGAGCAAGTTCCAGCATCGTGGCTATCCCACCCTTCATATCAGCCGAACCGACCCCGTAAAGCCGCTCGCCTTCAGTCCGCGCTTGTCCATTGCCGCTCGCTGGTACTGTGTCGGTGTGGCCCGCCAAAAGCAAACGCCGCCTCCGCCCAAGTTGAGTACGGGCAACTAGATTATCGCCAATGCGGGTGACCAAAAGATGCGGGCAACGGCGCAATTCTGTTTCCAGCGCATCGGTTATCGCCGCCTCATTATGACTCACCGATGCAATGTTGACCAACGCAGCCGTAAGTGCAAAAAGATCACCGCCCGGCAACTCGGCAAGGGCCGTCTCCGTGGCGGAGTTCAAGTAGTTGCTCCGTGGTCACGCAGGATCGTGTTAAGCGCCGACTTGTCGTGGCGTTCGCCTTCGGTCAACCGTTTGATAACCAAAACCGCAGGTAAACCATATTGCCCCCCAGGAAAATCGCGTGGCCTAGTACCCGCAACCGCAACACACCAAGACGGAATCTCGCCTCGACTGATTTCTGCACCTGAGGCAACATCAATGACCGGAATCGAAGCGGTGAGGATAGCTCCCGCACCCAACACAGTTCCTTCGCCGACACGAGCACCCTCTGCAACGATGCAACGGCTACCGATATAGCACTCATCTTCCACGATCACCGGCGCGGCTTGCGCTGGCTCCAAGACACCTCCAATACCAACGCCACCAGAAAGATGAACGTTCTTACCAATCTGCGCGCACGACCCCACAGTCGCCCAAGTATCAACCATAGTATTCTCACCGACATAAGCGCCGATGTTGATGTAACTCGGCATCATCACCACACCCGGCGCTTGGTAACTCCCCCAACGAGCCTGAGCCCCAGGCACGACCCGCACACCTTGAGCCATGAAGTTGGACTTGAGCGGGATTCTGTCGGCGTATTCAAAGGGGGCGTTTTCGATCGTGGCCATCGCGGAAATCCGAAACAACAACAGCACAGCAAACTTACACCACTCGTTCACGGTCACGCTGTTGTCTGGATTGATTTTCGCCACCCTAGCCACGCCGCGATCAAGAGCATTGATGGCTTCATGCACGGTGGCGACCACATCTGGATCGTCCACATTCAGTGAAGCGCGCTCCGCCCAAAGGGATTCGATACGGGACTGCAAATCAGACATGACGCAAAGGTTATCGCTCTCTCGGCTTGGGTTGACAATGTGCGCCCGAAGCAACACGATTCAAGGCTCGCTCGAATGCTTGCGTTGGAGCGACCGCCGCCAAACGCACATAACCAACGGCAGCGGCACCATAAAACTCTCCGGGGCTCACGATCACACCGCAACGCTCTGCGAGGTTCCGAGCCAAACCCCAAGAATCGCCCGCTGGAGCCGCAGCCCAAAGATAGAAACTGCCATCTGGCAAATCGGTTGTGATGCCCACAGCGCTAAGCAATTCTTGCGCCATGCCGAGGCGTTGCTGATAGCGGCGGCGTTGCTGCTCCACAAGCCCTTGATCGTCCCAAGCGACCACTGCCGCATGCTGTATCGGGCCGGCAACCAAAGCCCCAGCATGTTTGCGTAACTCACTTAGGTAACGCACAAACCGCTGGTCTCCCGCATAAAATCCGGCACGGATACCCGCGAGGTTCGAGCGTTTCGACAACGAATGCACGCTCAACACCCCATCACTACCGGCACTCAGAATCGTGCGGCGTGGGCCTCGCCAAGTGAACTCCAGATAACACTCGTCACTAATCACCAACACTTCACGGGTGCGTCCCCAATGAGCCACAGCTTCTAAGTCATCAAGGCCACCGGCGGGATTACCAGGACTGTTGACCCACAAACAAAGCGCGCGGGCTGCGTCCTCAGGATCAACAGAAGCCAAATCGAGCCGCCACTCAGCATCCAGCGCAACTGGCACTGCCCGACAGCCGGCTAGCACCGCACCCATCGCGTAAGACGGATAACTGACCGCCGGATACAACACCGTGTCGCGAGACGGATCACGAAGACGCAGATAATGAGGTGCAGAAACCACAAACTCTTTCGTACCAATACACGCCGCCAACTCATGTTCTGGATCAACCGTGACCCCAAGCTCTCGGTGCAGCCAGTTGGCCGCAGCCATGCGGTAGGCGCGTGAACCCACCGAGCGTGGATAACCACGTTCCGAGTTTGAAGCCGCCAAAGCACGCACCACCTCGGGGGACGGCGAGTCGGTCGGCGTACCAATCGAACAATCAACCACCTCACCGAAGCGTTGCTGGGCTAACTCCCGCAGATCGTCTAGGCGCTCATAAGGGTAAGGCGGCGGTACGAACGCGCTCATCAGGTGCTCGGCTCAACTAGCGCTTGACGATCTCGGGGATGCGTCACAACAAACTCACCCAACGCACCCACCGATGCCGGTTCAAGGTGTGCATGCATACGCATCCCCAACTCCTCTGACTGATGAGCACTAACCAACCCCTCACGATGCACCGCCGCAACAACATCGCCACGAGCCCAAGGAACAAACAACTCCACAAGCTCAGTGGTTCGCCTAATNCGTTGGCCTATCGCTTCAAGCAGCACATCAATATTGTGGCCACTATGTGCTGATACCGCTATCGCGCCGTCGTGGAGGTTCGCTAATCGGGTTGCTCGGGTAGCTTTGTCGGCCTTGTTGAACACCAGCAGTTCCGGCACCAGCGCCGCGCCTATTTCGGTAAGCACAGTACGCACCGCAGCAATAGAAGCAAGCGGATTCGCATTGGTTCCGTCCACCACATGCACCAACAGGTCGGCATCACGAACCACATCAAGGGTGGTCTGGAAGGCAGTAACCAACTGATGCGGCAGCTTTTTCACAAAACCAACAGTGTCGGTGACAAACACGGTTTCACCGCCGGGTAGCGCTAAGCGGCGTGTGGTCGCATCAAGAGTGGCGAAAAGTCGGTCTTCAACCAACACCTCAGCTTCGGTAAGACGATTCAAGAGCGACGACTTGCCAGCATTGGTATAACCAACCAGCACCACCGCTCGGTTTCTTGTGCGCCGTCGTGCTTTGGTTTGGGTGCGCCGATGGTCTCGCACCTTACGGAGGTCGGTTTCGAGCTTGTGGATACGGCGCAGCAGCCGGCGGCGGTTGACCTCAAGTTGAGTCTCACCCGGGCCACGAGTGCCGATACCCCCGGCTTGCTGCGAATAGCGTCCCGCGAGACTACGCAGCCGTGGCAATCGGTAACGAAGTTGGGCTAACTCCACCTGCGCTTTACCTTCCACAGTGCTGGCATTCTGGGCGAAAATGTCTAGGATCACGGCAGTGCGATCCAGTGCTGTGCAACCCAGAATCTTCTCCAAATTGAACTGTTGCGCCGGGGTTAGTTCATCATCGAAAACGACTGTGTCGCAGTCTTGCGCGGCGACAATCGCCTTAATTGCGTTGGCTTTGCCGGAGCCCACGAAAGTTGCTGGATCTGGTGCGCTGCGGCGCTGCAGCAACCGTGCAACTGGATCGGCACCAGCTGTTTCAACAAGCAACTCCAACTCGTCTAGCGAAGCCTCAACTTCACGGGACGTTGCTTGAGCTTGGACCATTCCCACTAACACGATGCGTTCACGAAACGTTCGTTCAATCAGTCCGCCCGAACTCCCACCGAACTCACCGAAACCGCCACGATGCTGTGTTTGCGATTGCGTCGTGTGCGATTGCGTCGTGTGCGATTGAGTCGTGTGCGATTGAATGTCGTCACCCATGTTCGAATTCAATATCGCCTACGTGAGTGGCGGGCCCGCTAAGTGTAAGGGGGCCACTAAGGTAAACCACGGCCTCCCCGCCGGGCATACGCACAGTTGTCGGGGAAGTAACTAGGCACCAGCGGTGAAACACATAGCTAGCCACCGTTGCCCCAGTTCCACAAGCGCTAGTAATACCTGCGCCTCGTTCCCAGACCCGCAGCTTCAGTTGGTCTCGACCAGCCACCTCCACGAAACTGACGTTGATACCCCCAGCGAAATGGGCTTCAATCGCCGGGCCTGCAACATCAAGCGCTATCTCATCTACATCAGCCACCTCGCAGATCACATGGGGATTACCAATGTTGGCTGTTTCCCAGCGCCGCACCATACCTGCCCGCCCGTTGACTGCCCGCCCGTTGTTCAACAATTCTGTGCTGACCGCAGCCATCAGGTCTTCAACGTCGGGGACGGGCCCAGCCGTAACGAAACCCATCTCAACGGTGGCAACCACAGTATTCGCACGGTCGGTCGCCCGCACAGTGCAATGGCGAATACCTGCCGGGGTCTTGATATCAATCTCCAAGTCGTTTACGCCACGGTGGCGCGCCACAGCTTGAGCAAGACAACGCAAACCGTTACCACTCACCTCCGCTGCACTACCATCGGAATTGAACAACCGCATCGAAATCTCAAGCTCATCGCTGGTAATACCATACAGCAAACCGTCTGCACCGATCCCCGTGCGTCTGTCACAAAGCGCGACAGCACGATCCGCCGCATCGTCAGGCAGCAGATCAGTGATCGAGACCAAAAAGTCGTTACCTAATCCATGATGCTTTGCATAGCGAGCCAACATGCCTTCCATTGTTGCAGGTTCACAGCACTAACCGTGCATTGCGAGGACGTTTTCCTTGGTTAGTTGGGTGAGGGCGGTTAGGGTTGTCCAGTTGAGAGCTCCGTGGTGTGCTTTCTAGGTGGCCGGAATTTTCTTGGTTGGGTTGGCGTGTTTTAGTTACAGGTTGAGCCTGCGCGTAACTGTGGGATGGGGGGTGGTTGGGGGTTCTTGAGTTCGGGTTGAGGCCAAGTTGTCTGGTGTGTCTGAGAGTAGACGACACACCCAACATTGGATGTTCGAGAGGATTGGGTTGCAATTCATGGTACTCTATTATATGGATAATATTCAACTTCAATTAAATAGCATCGAAGAGAGCCTCTCGCAATGNTTGTCGCAAAGCAAACGGCCGCTCGGCCTGTTGCTTGGCGCTGGGTGTCCGTCTTCAATCAANGTGAAAGATACCGACGATCGACTCCGGCCTCTGATTCCCGACATCGCTGGAGTGACGACGANTGTAAATCAATCGCTTAATGCTTCCAACACCGACTATAAGAAACTAGTGTCTCGCTTGGGAGACGANCTCGGGCAAGAGCCGAACATCGAAGAGATTCTAAGCCACATCCGTGGTCTCGCACTGGTGGTGGGAAAGCANCGGGTACACGGTCTCGACGAGACGGGAATCGATCGACTTGAGAAGCATGTCACGACTGAGATAGCGAAGATTGTAGCAGTAGACCTACCATCGGAACGTACACCTTATGATGATCTGGCAGTATGGTCACAGGCTGCAACACGACGCAACCCGCTCCGAATTTTTACAACAAATATCACGTTCTCTTAGAGGCTGCATTCGAGAGAGAAGGTGTGCCATTCTTCGATGGCTTCGTCGGTTCAGAACAGCCATTTCTTGACACAGCAACGATCGAGACAGACGATCTTCCCGCGAGGTGGACTCGAATCATCAAACTTCACGGTTCGTCGAACTGGGCTGTGCGAGACAACCAAAGTGTTGTGCGTGTGCCAGTTCATGCAAGTAAGGATCGACGCCTAATTCATCCGTCTCACCTGAAGTACGCTGAGAGCCGACGGATGCCGTATTTGATGATGTTCGATCAGCTACGGGACTTTATTAAATTCCCATCGGCAACCCTAGTTTCTGTGGGCTACTCGTTCGGTGACGGCCATATCAATGACCTGATGGCCCAGGGTTTGCGCGCGAACACCAGTGCCAAGATCTTCGGACTTCAGTACGGGGAGTTAGATACATACGACGAAGCGAAGAAGCTGGCAACACAAAATCTTGGGGTTACGGTGATCGCGAGGAACGGCGGTATCGACGCTGGAAGACAGTTTTCTCTTGAGAGTGCTACCGACCAAAAAGTATCAACTTTCAATTGGGGTGACTTTAGGGATTTCGGCAATCACTTGAGGCGTTCTGTCGGAAATGCCACTGATTCAGCGGGATTGAGCGCCGATCAAGTGGGAGATTCAGATGAAAAGTGATCCCAGCTTTCTTGGTTCAGTGGAGAACGTTACTGGGTCTGAAGTAAGCGTCGCGCTCGATGACTCAACTGTGTCGGGCTTGTTGTTTGTCAAGGGCCAACCGTATCATGTCGGACAAGTAGGTAGCTTCGTCCGGATTCCCCTTGGGCTTATTCATCTGATCGGCGTGGTGTCCCAGGCTGGTGCCGCACCGGAGAGATTTTCCATCGAACGAGCGGACGGTCGCATGTGGATGACGGTCCAGTTAGTCGGGCATGGCTCGTCCGTCCGGGGCTTCAACCGTGGCTTATCGCTGCTCCCGAGCGTGGGCGACTCCGTGCATATTATGACAGATGCAGATCTAGAGGTTGTCTACGGGGTCCAAACCTCCCTAAAACGTATTCGCGTCGGACATGTTGCGAGCGCGCTGTCGATACCTGCCCTGTTGGAAATCAACAGTCTGGTGACTCGCCACTCGGCCGTAGTCGGAACGACTGGCGCTGGTAAGTCGACAACGGTAGCTCGCATTTTGGAGTCCTTGACAGACTCTTCACGCTATCCGTCGGCCCGCGTCATCGTATTCGATATACATGGAGAATACGCTTCAGCATTACGAGACCAGGCACGGATCTTCCGAGTCGGAGGTGACCAGACGTCTCGGTCGGAGCCATTGCGTGTGCCCTACTGGGCCTTGTCGTTCGACGAACTTGTCAACCTTACGTTCGGGAGCTTCACTGATGAGTCTGCCCGAGGGGCGGTCAGAGACCAGATTGTCGAGTTGAAGCGCTCGGCGTTGAAAGCTGCTCCACGTGGTCGATCCTCGATCTATCGGGCGTACCCACAGCAATCCTAACGGATCTTGTTGGTGCGCTTACCAGGGTCATTTATGATGCGCTTCAATGGTCCAGAAAGCTATCAGAGGGTGGTCGGGAGCGGCCCCTCCTGTTTGTATTTGAGGAGGCGCATACTTACTTAGGTGGGACCCAGGCCCAGCCGCAACCTGTGCAGACGGCGGTTCAACGCGTCGTCAAAGAGGGTCGCAAGTACGGGGTGGGAGCGATGGTCGTGAGCCAGCGTCCGTCGGAAGTCGATTCCACGATCTTGTCTCAGTGCGGGACGATTATCGCGCTTCGGCTGTCCAATGCTAGAGACCAGGGTCATGTAACCTCTGCCGCGGCCGACAATCTCGCCGGCCTTCTCTCGCTGCTCCCAGTCCTCCGAAATGGCGAGGCCATAATCGTGGGCGAGGCCGTTCCTCTCCCAATGCGGGCCTTGGTGGAGCTTCCAAGATACCGACCGGAAAGCACCGATCCGAGTGTTGTAGGAGACGCACAACCAGGCGGTTGGGACCGCAAGCAGGAGGAATCGGCCGACTACGAAGACGTTGTGATTCGATGGCGTTCGCAAGATGCTTCGTCCAAGCGGACCGTTGCGGATCCTCAATGACTCATGTAGGGTTCTCATTATGAACCGGAAATCCGTGGAATCATCAAACATAGCGTCTGCAGGCTATGACGATCAGACCAACACGCTAGAGATTGAGTTCCAACGTGGCGGCATCTACCAATACTTCGATGTTCCGCGCCCAATCTACGATCAGCTAGTAGACGCTGGATCTCCCGGTAGCGTCCTCCACCAGCAGATCCGCGGCATCTTCCGTTACGCGCGCATCTGACCGGCGCTGGACCGTTGNGAAAGGACACGAGNNAGGTGCTGATGGCATCCAGATGATGGAGAATCCGCCTCGGATCTTCTTCGAGGTGCTCCAATTCTTGGACTTCTAGGGGTTTCTGGTAGTCTCCGAAGGTAGTCATTGATGATGTTACCTGCGGGGCTCGAAGGTGAGTTCGGGGAGGACGACTTCCCGGCCTCGCCGGAGTTGGTTGTGAGCCAGTGCCATGCGGTCAGCAGGTGCGGGGGTGTCGCAAGCAGTTGTTTCTGCTGGTCTGAGAACACCTTGAGGGTGAGCCGCGCGTCCAGTTCGGGGTCGTTGGGTTTTTGGCGGTTGAGTCCTCCGTCCTTGTAGTGCTTTACGAGACGGTGGTACGGGTGTTGCGGGAAGGCTAGGGGGCTGAGCCACAAGGTGTCGATCACGGGAAGTTGCAGGAGGCGCAGCGAGGGCCGTTTCTTTCGCAGACGGGGAAGGTCGAATTTGATCAGGTTGTGTCCGAGGACGAATTCGGCGCGTTCGGCGAGTTCGTCGAGTTCCGCGAGCACCGCGTGCAGATCCCGGTCTAAGTCGGACCGTGCGACGCTCTGGCCGGTGTCGGCGCGCACTCCCGCGAGGGCGTGGACTACGTTGGTTTTCTTGCTGACTTCAAGGTCGATTGAGATACAGCGGGCAAGGGCATCGGGGGAGGTGGTTGGCCCGGAATTGCTCACGGGCCCCAATTCTTCCACTCAGTTCGTCGGCGCGCGCAGAGGAACTCGGAGCCTGTCATTTGGTTTGTGTCAGGTGGGTGGGTGGTCATGTCGAGCCGTTGGTGGTCACAACGAACCAACCGGCAATTTCCGATGTTGGTCCCAGAGTTCACACAAGGCACCCGCGCTAGTCGGCGCGTCAACCCAAACAACTCGCGGATCTCGGCGAAACCAACGCTGCTGGCGGCGAGAAAACTTACGGGTGCGTTGAATTGCCGTGATCAGCGCCTCGTCAAAAGTGCATTCCCCAGCCAGATGCGCCAAGAATTCACGGTAACCGAGGGCTTGCGCGGCAGTTCTACTAGTCTTGTTGGCCGCTAACGCCTCAACTTCCGCCAAAAACCCGGCGGCTAACTGGGCTTGAAATCGGCTTGAGATTCGCTCTTCTAGCATCTCTGGCGGCCAACGCAACGCCAACATCACAAAGGGTGTGGGCCCATAATGTTCTAGACCTGGGCCGCAAGACGAAAATGGTGTGCCACTGCCAATCGTCACCTCAAGCGCACGCAGCACACGGCGGCGATTGCTCGGCTCCATCCGCGCAGCCGCTAGCGGATCAAGCTGTGCCAAACGAGCGTGCAACGCTTCGCTGCTGGTTTCGTTGTCGAGCGCGGCTACGACTTCGGGATAGCGACCCGGCAACTTCAGATCATCAACCACCGCACGCAGGTAAAGGCCCGTTCCACCCACCAGTATCGGCGTGTTGTTACGGGCACGGATACCGGCGAGTGCATCTACCGCTAACCGTTTGAAAGCACCCACAGTGAACTCTTCGCTAGGGTCAACCAGGTTGATCAGGTGATGCGGCACCTTCTTGAGGTCTGCCGCGTTTGGGGATGCCGTGCCTATGTCCATCCTCTTATAGACAGCCATGGAGTCCACCGAGACTATCTCGCAGCGGCCGATTTTTTGGGCGACCTCTATAGCCAACGCCGACTTGCCCGAAGCCGTTGGACCCAAAATCACTAGCGGCCGCTCCGCTCTACTTTCGGCGGTCATGCGGTCGTTTGGTCATGCGGTCGTTCGGCGCTAGAGTGCGCTGACCGCGATGCGTTTCCGGTGACGTGGCAGCATCGTAACTTCAATGAACCGCCCGGTCATGTGGTTCATGCCCGCCGATTCAACCTGCACTTGGGCATAAGTGCCAGCGCGCAGCGGTTGCGGTGCCGCAAAATGGACCAGCGCATTGCGCCTAGTGCGACCGGTGAGCACTGCGGGGTTCTTCTTGCTTGGGCCTTCCACGATCACTTCCTCAGTTTGACCAATGCGTGATTGGTTGGCCGCTCTACTCGACCGTTCAATAACTATCCGCAACCGTTCATAGCGTTCCACCGCAACCTTATGGTCAACGAATTTCGCCCTCATGTCGGCTGCTTCGGTGCCTGGGCGCGGCGAAAAAACAAACGTGAACGCACTATCAAACCGAGCTTGTGCCGCCACTTCCAGGGTTTGTTCAAAGTCTTGGTCGGTTTCGCCGGGGAAACCAACAATGATGTCGGTTGACACCGCTAGATCGTTGATAGTGGCGCGTGCTTCGTTTAGCTTTTGGAGGTACCGCTCAGCGCTGTAACCCCTATGCATAGCAGCCAAGATGCGGTCACTGCCCGATTGCAGCGGGAAATGCAGGTGTTCACAAACCTCGCCGACTTCCGCCATCGCTGCAAACGTTTCGCTGCGCATGTCTTTCGGGTGAGGGCTAGTGAAACGCACTCTATGAATGCCCTCGATACTGCCCACGGCTCGTAGCAAATCTGCGAAAAGCGGACGGGCTCGGCGGTCTGTGAGCCACGTTTCGCCGCACCAATAATTGTCTTCGCTCGTTGGTTCAGCCTGCCTTCGTGCGAGTGCCAAGTCACGGCCATAGCTGTTGACATTTTGGCCCAACAGGGTGACTTCGCTGACACCATCTTTTGCTAGGCGCTCAACTTCGGTCACAAGTTCGCCGAATGGACGGCTCATTTCCGGGCCACGAACCGAGGGCACGATGCAAAATGCACAGGAGTTGTCGCAACCGATTTGCACTGTCACCCAACTTGCATAGTCGAGTTCACGGCGTGTGAGTAACGCCGAGGGGAACGCTTCGTGGTCGGCACGTGCGGTGGCTTCAAGTATCTCTGTGATGGGGCCGTTTTGGTGGGCTTGGCGCAGCAGTTCGGCGGCTCGGTCAACATTGTGGGTGCCGAACACTACATCAACATGGGCTGCCCGTTCACGGATTTTTTCACGGTCTTTTTGCGCTAAGCACCCGCCAACTGCGATTTGCATGTTTGGGTTGTTTTGTTTGTGGGCTTTGAGGTTGCCTAATGCGCCGTAGAGTTTGTTGTCGGCGTTTTCACGTATGCAACAGGTGTTGAGGACGATTACGTCTGCTGTGGCTTCGTCCTCAGCTTGATGCATACCGTCTGCCTCAAGAAGCCCGGCGATCCGTTCTGAATCGTGCTCGTTCATCTGGCATCCGAAAGTTCGGATCAAATAAGATTTACCCACACCCAAAGGCTACCCCATCCCCGTCGCGCTCACCCATCTTGAAACGTGCGGTCAAAGTTTCTTCGTGACGAGACATAAGCCCTCAACGTAGTGGGATCACACGTCCACGATTGCGAGAGGACCTCAGAATCAGGCAGGGCATGCGGTTTGGGTGCGCTGGCGCAAATCGGTCATCCAGTTGAATGGGGGTCGGTATTGGTTTCTGTCCACGAGTCTTCGAGGTCGTTGATCGCGTCTTGGAGGTATCGTGTGAATTCGGTGTCGTTNGGTATTTCGTNAGCGACTGCGAACCAGTGTTTGGCATGCTCAAGCAACCGTTTTTTGTGTCGTTCGAATATGGTGACTGCTGCTCTATCCCAAGCCGCTTTGTTAGCGTTCTCCAACACTTCTCGGCAACTTTCTACATCTTCTTCCACATCGTTGAGGTGATCTTGTGTTGTCTTGCCGTTATAGTAAGCATGGTACACTTCCAGATAAACATCGCTTAAGGCTATTAGATCCTTGAGTTCCACACCTTTGGGTGTCGTGCATGAGGGAGCTTTAAGCATTTCTTTCTTTTTTTCATCTACAAGTTCTTCGTCTAATTCGTCGCTCAATGAGTCCACACTATCAATAGCGGTTTGCGCGGAACCAAAACAACCGCCTGTGGCGAAAGTGTCGCGACCTAAGGGCAGGTAACCCGTTATCCAAACTTCGACATCGGCAGTGGTTTCATCATATAGCGCCCTGTAATATCGCTCTAGTTCTTCAACAGACAACGAATCGATATCGGGACTTCGTGTCGCTGCTTTTGGTTCCTGTTGAGGACCGCCAGATCCCGAATCAGCGCCAGTGTTGCCAACCATGCCGAGCGAATCAGCGATTTCCGCAAACCAAGAATCCGGCCAATCGACATCAAATACGTAATCGAAGCCTTTTTCAGCCATGCAATCCTGAATATATCGTTGCCGCTTGAATGCTTCCCGCAGGTAAAACGCGTCGTCAGAAACAGGTCCTTGATACCTCGGTCGGAAGCCTGGCACCTCCCACAATGTCTGCGGAACGTCATTAGCATCGCTGTTTGCGTTGCCGACCGGTTGGCTAGTGGTTGGGCTAGGTATTGAGGTTTCATCAACCGGTTGAGTAGTAGGTGGTTCCTCACTCGGCTCGGGGTTTGCGGGGACATCGACATCTTGACGTTGCGACATCTCGCTGTTTGCTTGAACTTGATTAGGTTCGCCACCATCGCCTGATGCAACCACAACCAACCCAACCCAAACCACCAACAACACCCCCGCCAACCCAAATAAGTTCCTCGGTCGAATTATCATTTCAAGTTCCTTAAAGAAAGGTAAACCACTTTTCCGTTGGGCGTTCCAGTAGGTTCAAAGATTATTTCCTGTTAAACCTACTCCTTGGTTAGGGAACCCACAGAGAGATTAGAGTGGTGACATCACGATACACGTCTGGGGAGTGTCATGCACATTCAAGTCAACAAGTTCTCAGCAAGATGCCCAACGGTTTTCCAAGATTGAACGGGAACCTCATACAACCCCCACTCAACAAGTGTCAACGTGAGCGGGGCATGTCTAGCTGGGCGATCATCTCTAACCCTAGTTCTTCCAACGCGTAAAGTCCCGTGTTGAGCGACACTCCGTTGCGTCCCTGTTCCAAGCGGATAATGCACTGTCTAGTTGTGCCAACCCGAAAAGCGAGTTCCTGCTGCGTCATCCCCACCGATTCGCGTTTCTGGCGGATCAATAACCCAACATCAAAAGCCGTGTCAACATTACGCCATTCGGTCAAGACAGCAAACCCCCGGTCACTTAGCTTCAGCGTATGCCACGATGCTGCCACTGATCTTGTGCGCTGTGTCCATCGCCCATTGCGGGCATTGAGCCGTTGCAGCCTCAAACGCATTTGGCAACGCTTCGGTCACATTTCGGAGTTTGTCAATCCCTACACTGAGTCCTAGTCTTGAGGCGGTTTGCACCCATTCCTCTAACGTGACGGGATTTGTCTCAGCAAAAACCATTGCCTGCCGGGTTTGTCTGGCTTCTGCGATCAAGTAAGGGGCCAACGAGTTCAAGTCGTACAACGGAGCCAACATTGCCTGAGGTCCATCCCAAAGAAGCCCATAGTTCTTGGCGTGCCCGTCAGTGTTGCCGATCAACCAACTATAGAACAGCGACAAGAAGAACAGGCGTGCGTCACCCCGGCTCTCTTGACGTAGCAATGCAATAATGTCTTCGGGGCTGGGACCACCATCTTCTTGATATTTCTGGGCTGAGGGCACTCCTAACGCTGCACAGAGGTCCTCAAAGTGCAAACGGCGCACTTCGTTTCCAGAAACGTCTCGGTCGAAACGCTCCACCACCAAACAGGCCTCATCTCCAAACAATTCCAGCGACGTGTGTGCCGCGTTAAACCCGAGCATGGTCGCCACCGTCTGACACAGGTGCTCATTAACTGCTATTGAGTCACGTAAGCGTTCATTGAGATGCCCAGATTGAGGTTTCAAGATGTGGGTAGTCGCGAGCGAACCACCAGGAAGGTGCCATTGATTTTCAATGAGGCTCAACGCCATCTTGGGTTGGGCACCAGCAAGGGACAACCGCAAGTCTGCTAGACCATCTGACGGGTCACCATCAGCGTCCCGAGATAAAAGGCGTAAGCGTTCGGCTATTTCATTCTTGTTGAGTTTCACAAGCTCGTCCATCTGTGGATCATCAAGAGTCGGGCGAGGCCAAAATTGTACCGCGCCGGCGCATTCAAGCCCTGCTTGAGTGCAGAGCAGGTCATAAGGCGCGGTCGAAGGCGCGCCTAGTTCACGCGCCATCCGCGCCCGTGTGCGGTGGTTTTCTGGTAACAAACCATCTACCCAATCAGAAACGTCGAATCTGCCTCGGTTCTCCAGTGGCAGAGACAAGGACAAGGGTGTCATTGACGGGCGTACGTGAGATTCGTAGTAGAAATGCACCGCACCTCGCCTCAATTGCACAAGCTTTCCGATCCGCTCACCGTGCAGAAACACAAAAAGGCCGTGTGTTTCTCTAGCCATCTGAGATGCCGTTTCTTGACTGTGTGACTATTGGTTGTATTGCGACATTACTTTCCAATGCTTTCAGAACAGCAAGCGCATCTGATAATCTCGGTTCGGTTTCCCCGTTTTCAAACTTTGAAACCCACTGCTGGGATCGCCCCACCGCTTGTCCGAGGCGTGCTTGATTCCAGCCTCGCAGACGGCGCAGGTAGATCACGAAACGGCGCACCCCTCCTTGACTTGCGAGCACAACAACTTCTCGTGTCATATATCGTAGTATATCCACTTTACGCTTCTACATAACAATTCACTGGATGGCCACCACGACACAACTGTTCTAAGCCGACCGAAGGTACGTCCAACTCTATTCAACAACACCCTCAACAAGTTTGAGGCATCAAGCAAAACATTGTTCACACCTATCCGGCGCAGATGCCACCGTTTCCCGATAACATCACCAGCCAACGAGTCCTTCCCAGATAGTTGGTCAACAAAAATAACCAATTCCAGCAGGGCATTGACCCAAACTCAAGGACCCCCCAACCACCCCCAACTCACGCTTACGCGCCCGTGGATCTTGCCCGCGTTTGGGACACGCGCATCGCCGCTCTCAACGAACCTGCGACATAAGGTAACCCGGCCCCGCAGGGCCGGGCAATACCATTAATCTTCAAGTGCGATAGGCATATCGTCGGTTTTCTCAAACTCTGACTCTGGCTCCGGCATCACTGCCTTCCAAACCCGATCTGAGATTTCGACCATCAACTCAGGGTTATCTTGCAGAAACCGCTTAGCGTTTTCTCGGCCCTGGCCAAGTTGCTCACCCTCATAGGTGTACCACGCACCCGACTTCTTCACGATGCCTTCCTCAACAGACAAGTCGAGCACGGAACCCTCACGAGATATCCCCGCGCCATACATGATGTCGAACTCGGCTTGCCTGAAGGGCGGTGCACACTTGTTTTTCACAACCTTCACCCGAGTGCGGTTACCCACAATCTCCACACCGTTCTTGATCGATTCAATGCGGCGAATGTCCAGCCTGCATGAAGAATAAAACTTCAATGCACGCCCACCTGGAGTCGTTTCGGGTGAACCGAACATTACCCCGATCTTTTCTCGCAGTTGATTGATGAAAATGCAGATCGTCTTCGATTTGCTGAGGTTGCCCGTCAACTTACGCAATGCCTGCGACATCAACCGAGCCTGCAAACCGACATGGGTGTCGCCCATCTCGCCTTCAATCTCAGCCCGAGGCGTGAGCGCCGCAACCGAGTCGATCACGATCACATCCAACGCACCCGAACGCACCAGCATGTCGGTGATCTCAAGTGCTTGCTCGCCGGTGTCTGGTTGCGATATCAACAATTCGTCAATATCTACACCAATCGCCTTGGCATACACCGGGTCCATCGCATGTTCGGCATCTATATAGGCACAAACGCCACCATTGCGCTGCGCCTCAGCCACCACATGAGTCGCAAGGGTAGTTTTGCCCGAAGACTCTGGGCCGAAAATCTCGGTGACACGACCACGAGGCAAGCCCCCGATCCCGAGAGCCAAGTCTAAGGCCAACGCACCAGTTGGGACTGACTCAATCTCCATAGTGCCCTTCTCGCCCATCTTCATGACCGAGCCCTTGCCGTATTGTTTCTCAATCTGGCCTAACGCCATATTGAGTGCTTTTTCTCGCTCCATTGTTGTGCTCCTTTTGTTGTGCTGCATTGTTGCAGTTAGGTTTTGGATAGGTTGGAATTGCTAAACTTGAACTTACTTAGGGGGTGTGACATCGCCCCAACGCAGTACGAACAACGCTAGTGTAATTGCGAACATCCGTTCGGTCAACCACCGGCGATCAATTTCACCGCAAACGCAAACGCAAACGCAACCACCGCAACCACCGTAAGCAACACTACCAACATAACCGAGGAGGTCTGTTGACCATGGCCGATAGCAACTACAGCGATACCGAACTTCGCAAACGGCTAACCCCCGAGCAATATCGAGTGACCCAAAAAGCGGGCACCGAACGCCCCTTTACGGGCGAATACTGGGATTGCCACGAAGACGGCACTTACCGCTGCATCGTCTGCGACACCGTATTGTTCACCAGCGACACCAAATACGACTCCGGCACTGGTTGGCCATCCTTCTTCGACACCGCCGCCGCCGATGTAGTACATATCCAAGTTGACCGAAGCCTCGGAATGATACGCGAAGAAGCCTTGTGCGCCAACTGTGGTGCTCACCTAGGCCACCGATTTGGTGATGGCCCAAAGCCGCACGGCCACCGCTACTGCATGAATTCCGCCTCCCTCCGCCTGGATAGCAATGCATCATAACCCCAAAAGATGCCCAAAGCAAACCTCAATCCAAGAAAAGTTCAAATTTCTCAACTAATGTGCAGCAATATCACTGACTGCTCCGTCCAAAGCCAAAGCTTCGCAATGGCTCAACCCCCGCTCCAACGCCGCATTATCTCGCCAACGTGCCCAATTGAGCCAAAGCCCATTTGAACTAGCAATCAAATCTTGCACCCGGTCAACGACCACAGCAGGAGGCAAATCAGGACGAGCAGCACTCAAAAGCTCCCGAAAACGAGCGGCGTAACGGTCGTAAAATGCTGCGTCCAACTTCTCCACATCTTCCTCAGTCAAAGCCAACGCCCAGAGAGCAATACGCAACGCCAGATAACTCCCGGTCAGGAACTCTTCAGTAAACGCGCCACGCAAAAACGCCCGAAACTTGTTAACCGGATTGCGTTGTTCGGATGCCGCCTGAGCGCAAGCCTCAAACAGGCGGTCGGTGGCACGCTGAAACACGGCCATAATCAAGGTCTGCTTATCATCGAAGTGATAACTCAACAACCCCAACGAAACCTCAGCTTCTTTAGCCACCGTGCGCATACTCGCACCACTGATGCCTTGACGCAAAATAACCTCTGCCACCGCATCAAGTATCTGTTCTTGCACCTCGCTACGAGGCAACCGCGTTTCAAGATTCGGCTCAGACATGACTTTGGTGAGGATAAGCTACAACAATGCGAAAACATCTCTTTTTTGTGATCACTCGGTTTGGCATTTTGCTGATAGCTCTCGGATTGGTGGCGAGTAGTTGTGGCGGAGACACCGCAAACACCACTATAAGCACCACAACGAGTGCATCCACGCCCACGACCGACACATCAACCACGAGCGTTCCCCTCACCACGACCACAACCGAAGCTACCGCCGATGCGGACGACACGGACACCTCCGCCGACACGGACACCGCCGACACAGACAACACCGACACAGACACAGACAACACCGCCACAGACACCAACGAACCCGACACACCCGCAACTACTAGCACCGCCCCAGGCGCAGCGGCGGGTACTTGGGAACAAGTAGCCGGCGGTGAAGACTGCAAGTGTGCAGACGGCAGCGACTACAACTACTGGGTTCGTCCAGCAGACCCCGAAAAAGTGGTTTTCTATCTTGAAGGCGGCGGTGCCTGCTTTAGCGCCGACACATGTGCATTCGATAGCGGCACATATTCTGTGACCACAGACGAAAGCGACAACCCAACTGGCGCCGGTGGAATCTTCGACTTCTCCAACCCAGAAAACCCACTTGCCAATAGTTCGTTCGTGGCTGCCCCTTACTGCACTGGTGATGTCCACATTGGCAACAACACGCAAAACTACAGCGACACCCTCACCGTGTATCACAATGGATTCGCCAATGCGTCAGCAGCGCTCGCCGAACTCCACGAACGCTTCCCAGATGCGAAGGAAATCGTGGTGGCCGGTTCAAGCGCCGGCGCGGTCGCAGCACCCCTTTTCGGCGGGCTTGTTGGCGACCTCTATCCCGATGCCAAAATCAGCGTGATCGCTGACGCGGCCGGNGCCTACCCGAGCAACCCCTTGATCAACTCCACTATTGGAAACTTATGGGGTTCTTTCTCAATCCTTCCCGACTGGCCAGTCAATGCTGAACTAGTCGCAGAGGACTGGGGCGTGCCCGAAATGATCATCCAAGCTGGCCGCCATAATCCGAACATTCGTTTCGCCCGTTTCGACAACGCCTTCGATGCCACGCAACTCACCTTCGCTGCCTTAGCGGGCTTTGACGCCACCAACATGGACGAGTTGATCAAAGAAAACGAACGCAAGATCGAGGCTGCAGGCGTGCCAGTAAGCAACTACCTGGCACCCGGTACCGACCACACCATTCTGGGCCGCAACGAAATGTACGCGCTAGAGGTTAGCGAAGTACCCTTCATCGACTGGATTACCACTTTCTTGAGCACGGACAACACAGATACCGATGTGGCGTGTGTGGAGTGCAGGGCATGACTACGCTACGGCGATACCTACGAGGCGTGCGCTTGGCACGTTGCGGGTCTCAACCGTCCCCATGCGGGGCATGACTACGCTACGGCGATACCCTTGCAACCCATGACGCACCGAACCCTCACTGAGCTAGAAGCGGGCTTAGAACGAGTCTTGGAAGCACCAACCGAGCGGGGCACTCTTCGTTTGATTGTGGCGCGTACGGCGATTGATGAACGCCAAATACTCCAGCGAGGCACACTCACCGAAGAACACGGTTTGGAGGGCGACAACTGGCTCACACGAGGCAACAAACGCACCCCAGATGGCAGCGCCCACCCACTAAAACAAGTCACGATTATCAATGCGCGAGTACTTGAACTGATCGCCGGTGAACCTGAGAATTGGGCCGCTGCCGGCGATCAGCTATACGCCGATTTCGATGTACGCGAAACCAACACGCCTGCGGGCACCCGCCTCTCCGTTGGCAACGCAACCCTCGAAGTTACCGACGCACCGCACCT
>JGI24795J26692_1000331_pt1 | contig 28051 bp, 36 predicted proteins | sample PinacodermBB_FD_26692 | JGI IMG/M metagenome (IMG submission 26692)
GTCGGCCTCAACGCGACGGATCCCGACGAGTTGGAGCGCCGAATTCGCGAGGCGACCCGGGGCGAGCGCTGGGTCGTCGCGGGTTCCTACACGAAGTTCTCTCAGCGGACTCTCTGGGCACGGCTCGATACCGTCGTCTGGCTCGATCTCGTGTCAATGGCCACCGAAAAGTGCACACTTCTGGCCATTGAAAAACGCACACTTTTCGGGGGCCCTCGCTCCCACCGGCACGAATGACACGTACGGATTGTCGAGGAAAGCGCGCATCTGTCGAGCGTTGCGCTCGTAGCGTGAGCCGTGGCGGAAACCATACAGAAGCTCGCCGAGCACAACCGCCGGGAGCAAAACTTCCTCGGCGTCGCGCACGATCCGACTCACCTCCTCGCGCCCTTGCATGAGCTGCGAATACGCGCCCGAGTCGAGCAGCACCCTCATTCCCACGTGCTCTCGTCGATGGCCTCGAAGTGTCGCAGCGCCTCGTTGATCTCCTCCGCTTTTGCGGAACTCCAGGTCCCGATGAGGTGGTCGAGCGACGAGCCGACGACATCCATGTCCCGTCCTTCTGCCAGCCCCGCGCCCCGACGCATCAGCTTGACTGCGGCCCGGTTGAGCGATGTGCCGTCACGGCTCGCAAGCCGCCGGATCGCCCGCGCCAGCTCGTCTCCCAGGCCACGGACGGTGAGTTGCTTCACGGTTGTCTTCCTTGGGTGACTCATAACTCGATTCGTATTGAGTCATAATATGACTTGACGGTTCATGGCGTTGGCGAGTACGGGGCGACCCTCGAACGGCTCGTGAGCGACTTGCGGCCTGCTTCGGAGACCGGCCCCGAGATGGAGATCGCCCCTCACGCGGTACGCAATACCCAGAGGTCTGCGGGATCCGGCGGACGCTGGAGATTCAGACCATCCGCACCCGTTCGATGAACTCCTCGCCCGTGCCGCATTCGATCAAGGCGTCGGTCACCTCGTCGATCCTGTCGGGTTCGGTGAGTGTAGCGAGCAGTCCGGACAACTGTACAGCCGTATCCTCGCTGAATCTTCGGGTGATCTGCCGGCGCAGGATCTGCCGGGCTCCCTCCCGCGCACCCTGCTCGAACAACTCATCCAGACCGCGCTGAAATTTGTCCACCAGCTCCTCCATCGTCTTGGGCTTTTGCCTGCTCCATAAGTCCGCCCAGATCGTGCTGCCTTTGCCCATTCCCAATTCTCTGCGGATCGTTCCGAGAACCGCGCTGGGGCCGGGCGCGAGGGTGCGGCCGTCCACATCCCGGACCCTTCCGACATCAGGGACATCAAGCGGCGATGTGTCGGCCAGAGAAGCGGCTGATTGCCGGTCGGATGCGTGGCTCGCGGCCGAGAATTGCACCCGCTCGATGAACTCCTTGCCGGTTCCGCATTCCAGCAGCGCGTCGGTGACCCTGTCGATGTTGTCCAGGCTGGTCAGGTCATTGAGCAGCCCGTACAGCTGGCCCGCCGTGTCGTCGCCGAACTTCCGGGCAATCTGTCGTCGCAGGAGCAGCACCTGACCCGCCTGCCGCCCGTATCGAGCTCCCTGCCGAATTCCCCGGCGCCCCGCTTCCTGGACCAACTCGTCCAGGCTTCGGTGGAACCTGTCCACCATCTCGGTCATCGTCTTCGCTCCTCCCCGCTTCAGCTCCTCCGGCTGGTCCCTCAATTCTAACATGGTGTCCATTCCCTCGACCGCGGTAGAGCATCGCCGTGTACCCAACACCCCGGCTTCGACGGCCCGGAGTAATCCGTCTCATTCTGCCATGTATTCGCCCAGCCGACGATCCGATACTTACCGGCGGCACCGGGCTCACAGCCTCGCAGGACGCCCCTCTGGCCGCCACGTGAACCCGCCCCGCGGGAGTCCGGATTGGCTCGAAAGCACGACGAGACCTACAAACTCATCTTCTCCCAGCGAGCGGCGGTCGAGGAACTCATCCGCGATTTCGTGGGCAAGGGGCTGGCCGACGAACTCGACTTCGACACACTGGAGCCCCTCCCGCCCAATCGGATCAGCGCCGGCCTGATCCAACGCCAAATGGACTTGCTCTGCAAGGTGCGCTTCCGGGACGGCTGGCTGTACTTGCTGATCCTCTTGGAGTTTCAGTCGGAGAACGACCCGTTCATGGCGCTCCGCATCCTCACGTACACCTGCCTCACCTACGAGGAGCTGATCCGCCGGGGAGAGCTCAAGCCGGGTAATAAGCTGCCGCCCCTGCTGCCGGTCGCGGTCTACAACGGTCGGCCGCGCTGGCGGGCTGCCACGGACGTCGCCGAGCTTATCGCCTCCGTTACGGAACCGCTGGCGCAGTACCTGCCGAGCTTCAGGTATCTCCTGCTGGACTTGCAGCGGATCGGCGAGCAGGACCCCAAGTCCGGGGACCTGGTGACCTCGCTCGGGATAATGGAGCGCGAACCCACGCCGGAGAACCTCCGGCGGGTCATGCGGGGCTTGATCCGTCGGTTCCAAGGGCCGGAGTTCGCCGAGTTGCACCAGGCACTGCATTCGTGGGTAGCGGGGGCTGCAGAGGCGTGGCAGATTCCCGAAGCGGACCTGGCACGGATGATGTCGTTCACGGAGGACGAAGAGATGTACGAGAGAGCGAAGGAGTTGAGGGACCAGGTCCACCGCGACGGTGTCCGGCAGGGCTTGGAGCAGGGCTTGGAGCAGGGCTTGGAGCAGGGCCGCATCAGGGAGCGGGCGCTCCTGGTGCGGCGTTTTGCGACCAGGAAATTCGGGGCGGAGACGGCCGAGCGGCTGACACGGATCCTGGAAGACAGGGCGGATGCAGATCGGCTCGACGAGGTCGTCGATGCGATCATCGACTGTGACAGCGGAGCGGAGTTGTTTGCCCGCGTGCGTGCGTAGCGGCCGACCGAACACGATCGGTTGCTTCGTCGTCGGCTGGACGACGGATGGATGGCTCCGAGAGATTGCCGAGGCGTGCGCTCGGGCGGGTGATTCGCACTCTTGGCCAAGCCTCTCAGCCAAGACGATGCGACACTGAACCTCTCGGCGGATCGTTCACCCGCTGAGAGCCCGTACAACTGCTTCGGGCTCTCGGTCGATGACGGTGAGCAAGACGCGGGCTGCGCGGTCGGGCACCCGCCGGCCCTGTTCCCACTCCTGCACCGCTCGGACATCGAGCCCGAAACTGTCGGCGAACTTCTGTCGGCTCAGCTTCATTCGCTTGCGTAACGCCAGGATGTGCTCGGGGGCCGGGTCGTCGACGATTCGGCAGGGAAGGGGCGTGGTGCCGCGCACATGGGCGAGCACTTCGCCGAGGGCCCTCTCCAGCTCGAGTCCCCGATTGGTGCGTCGGCTCGTCATCGGCTTCGCTCCTCCTTTTTGATCGCGGCAACAAGCCGCGAGAGCACTTTTTTGTCCGCTGGACTCAGGCTCGCCTGGTGAAGACCCGCATGACGGAGCAGATGATCCGCACGGGTGCTGTCCCTGTAGCGCCCCTCAAAACCGTCCTGGAGCAGCCCAAACAGGGGGTCAGACTGTGCGTCAGCCGCCGGGTCAGGGGGATAAACTTGCCGGGGGTCTTAGGCGTCCCAGAAGGGTCTTGACGAGGCGAGGCCATGACGCTACTGGTAACCATATGGTTACCTTTTCTCGACAGCTCGATACCACGTTCCAAGCGTTGTCCGATCCGACACGCCGGGCGATCCTGGCGCGCCTCTTTGAAGGAGACGCCACGGTCAGCGAACTGGCGGCGCCGTTCGACATTTCGCGACCGGCGATTTCGAAGCACCTGCGCGTCCTGGAGGGGGCGGGGCTCGTGGACCGGACACGAGAGGGACGCACGAGCCGCTGTGCGCTCGACGCCCGACCGATGCGGGAAGCCGCAGCTTGGGTCGCGACATATCGGGAGTTCTGGGAAGCCCAGCTCGCTGCCCTGGCCTGCTATTTCGAGTCAGGAGAGTCCACGTCACCTAACCCTGAAGGAAAACCGCATGATGATCGATCCCGCACGGACGGTCCGGGTCTCGAGAGTGATCCCGGCCACCCCTGAGAAAGTGTTCCGGACATGGACCGACCCGAAGCTGGTCCTGCGTTGGCACGGCTCGCGAGGAGGAAGGATCCTTGGGTTCCAGCGTGATCTTGTAGAGGGCGGGGCGTTCAAGCTTCGCATGGAGGTGGCCGGCGGGAAGGTCTACCATGTATTCGGAACGTACCGGGAGGTCGATTTCCCCCGGCGGCTCGTCTACACGTGGGATCTGGAAGAGGCGGAGGACTGGGTCGGGGAAACCCTGGTGACGGTAGAGTTTCTACCCGAGGGTGAGGCGACGCGAGTCGTCATCACCCACGAAGGGTTCCCTACGGCGGAGGACACCGAAGGACCGCGCAGCGGCTGGGCCGGATGCCTGGAGAATCTGGAGCTTCTGTTCGCGTGATGTCCCTACCCGGCGCCCGCTCTATTGCGTGGGTCGTGGCCGCCCCTGCCGCGTGTCACACCTCGAACAGTCTGGAGACGACCCATGAACGAGAGCGAAGGAAGCGGGACCCTGGAAGAGCGGGGCGGCAGATACGTGTTGCGATTCGAACGGTTCCTCGGGCATTCTCGCGAACGCGTTTGGCGGGCGATCACGTCGGAGGACGACCTCTCCGCGTGGTTCCCGGCCCGCATGGTGGGCGAGCGCGAGGTGGGCGCGGCGCTCCGGTTCGTGTTCGCGGAGCCCGGTCGGACACCTGCCGACTCGGACGCGGAGGGGCTGGTCATGACAGGTGAGATCCTGGTCTGCGATCCGCCCGGCGTGCTCGAATATCGGTTGGACGACGATGTGCTCCGTTGGGAGCTCGAAGAGCGCCCCGGGGGCACGCTGCTCACCTTCACCCACACCTTCGACGACCAGGGGCGGGGGGCGCTCTACGCGGCGGGATGGGACCACTGCTTCGCATCGCTGGAGGCACATCTGGGTGGAAGCCCGGTCGAGCCTTTCAGGTGGGACCGGCACAACGATCGGTTCGCCCGCTATGCGCGCCGATTCGGGCCAGAGGGGGCGGTGCACCGAAGTCCGCCCGAGCCTGCTGGTGAGTCGGCGTCCGGATCGCGTGAATCCACGGAGGACATATTGTGAGGACTCTGGCTCGCGCCGCTCTCTACATTGTCGGTACCGCGATCGCCTGCACGGATGATGATGAAGGCACCTCGGTACCCGCCTCCGTCGTGCGCGACAGCGCTGGTGTGACGATCGTCGAGAACGAACGGCCCGGGCCCGATACCCGGCTCGGATGGCGGGTTGGCACAGCGCCCGCGATCACTATCGGGACAGCGGTGGGCGACCCGGTATACGAACTGTTCGGAGTGACCGATGCCACACGACTCCCCGATGGGAAGATCGTCGTCGCCAACACCGGGTCCAGTGAACTGCGCGCGTTCGACGCGTCGGGCGTCCACCAGGGATCGTGGGGTGGCCAAGGCAGGGGGCCCGGCGAGTTCAGCACAGCCGGGCCCTCGGCGGTCGAGCCCTGGCCCGGTGACTCGATCGCGACGTCGGATGCGATTGCAAGGCGGGTTTCCGTCTTCGATGCCACTGGAGCACACGGCCGCACGTTTGTGCTGGAGGCACCGTACTACCGCCTCCGTGGAGTGCTGCCGGACGGCAAGCTGTTCTTGGGGAACGGCACCGCATTGGCGGCGGGCGTCGTGGGCACCGGGGTAGTGCGCCGAGACATTGCGTACGGCATTGCCTGGTCTGACGGTGGCTTGCACGCGACGCTCGGGACGCATGCGGGTTCCGAGTGGTATGTGGTGTCGGAAGACCAGCGGATGGCCGTGTACGCGCTACCGTTCGCCCGCTCGACGCTCACTGCCCTCTGGGCAGACTTGGTCGTTGTCAGCCCCAACAACCGGTACGAGATCCGGGCCTATGGAGCCGACGGCACGCTGATGAGAATCGTGCGCCGTGATCAAGATGTCCGAAGTCCAACCGCAGCCGACGTCGAAGACCATCTTGCCCGCGAGTACGCGGACGCCTCTCAGGAGGAGCGCGCGGCGGCGCTGGCCGACCTGCGCGACATGCCGCGTGTGGAGGCGTTCCCGGCCTTCCGCAGGATAGTGGGTGACCGCTTGGGTTTCCTGTGGGTCGAGGAGTACCCAATGCCCGGTGGGAAGGATGATGCGGTCCCGTTGTGGACCGTCTTCGACGTCGATGGCCGCGTGCGCGGCCTCGTGACCACACCGCCCGACTTGCGAATCTTCGAGATCGGCGCGGACTACATCCTTGGCTCCACCGCCGACGAGTTCGGGCTCGAGTACGTGCAACTCTGGACGCTCGACCGCGTCGACACCTGACGGGAAACGCACGATGCCGGGGACTGACAACGCCGAGGCCGGACCCCATCGATTCGTAAGCGAGCACCGGCATCACCGCCAGCAGGCCAAGTACAGCGTTTCCTGAAGTAATCGGCTTGGAACGCCCTACCATCTTCAGTCCCGTGGATATTATGTAGGAGCCAACACGTAGGGAGGATGGCCGGGTGCTTGCGTTTCAGCCGAACCCATCGGCGGCATCTCGACTGCCTAGCGACCGCGCCGACGGCCACGCTGGCCAGCCAGTTGCCGGATCGCAACCGGTTCCCGACTACCCCGTCCAAAGCTTGCTGGGCGGCGCGGCCAAGGGCCCCCTTCAGGCCATCCGCACTCGCTCGATGAACTCTTCGGCGGTGCCGCATTCGATCAGCGCGTCGCTCACCTTGTCGATGCCTTCGGGGTCGGACAGTTCCTCAAGGAGCATGGACAAACGTCCGGCCGTCTCCTCGCCGAATCTGCGGGCGGCCTGACGACGCAGAACCTGCCGCATCCCTTTTTCAACCAACTCGTCCAGGCTGCGCTGGAACCTGTCCACCATCTCGGCCATCGTCCTCGCTCCTCTCACCTTCAGTTCTTCCGGGTATTCCCTCAACTTAACATGGTGTCCATCCGCCCCACCATGAACGCGTCCAGGTCCGCATCCCCGTGGTGCTCCACCGCCCGTCGCAGGGCCGCCAGCTGCGCGGCCATGTCCCCGACCGAGAGGGTGCGCGCCAAGCCGAGCACTAGAGCCGTGAGGTCGTATGGTGACCGGGCACCCTCCGAAGTTTCTCCCCACGAGACGAGGCGGTACCGCCCCGGGTCGGAGCGCCGGAACAGGTCCGCCACGCGGGTCGTGGCGTTCCAAGGACCGTCGCCGTGGTAGAGGACCAGATAGACGAACTCCGGGAGCGCGTCTGCGGCCGCGAACCTCTCCGCAGTCGATCGTGCATGGCGGCTCCGGGATTGGCGGGGCACCAATCTCGCTGGAATCCGCGGGCGGACGAATGGCAGGATGGGGTGTTGTTCGGAGTGTCGTCGCGCGTCCGAGGGCGATCTGTCGCTTGCGGATCGCGAGCCTCGGCCGATACATGTCTGCCGCGAACTCGGAAGGGCTCGGCTTCCGACTGGCTCCGAGTCGTTTGCTCCTGTTCGCGAAGAGGGGATAGCCGGTCAACGATGCGAGCGGAGAGACCCGATGGCAGTTCCGGACACGCAGATCGATGAGCACTCGGCCATCGGCACGCGCATCCACGTCATCGGCAACAGCACATCGGGCAAGAGCACACTCGGGGCGAGGCTGGCGGAGGCGCTGGATGCGACGTTCGTGGAGTTGGACGCGATCAACTGGCAATCCGGATGGGTCGGCCTCAACGCGACGGATCCCGACGAGTTGGAGCGCCGAATTCGCGAGGCGACCCGGGGCGAGCGCTGGGTCGTCGCGGGTTCCTACACGAAGTTCTCCCAGCGGACTTTCTGGCCGCGGCTCGATACCGTCGTCTGGCTCGATCTGCCGCTGCCGGTCCTTGTCTGGCGCTTCCTGCGCCGCACCTGGAGGCGCTGGCGATCCAGGGAGCTGATCTGGGGAACGAACTACGAGCGCTTCTGGCCCCACCTCATGATCTGGCGACCGCATGATTCACTGCTCGGATGGATCATCACCCAGCACGCCCGGAAACGAAGAGACATGATCGCGTATATGTCGGATCCGCGGTGGGAACACGTTCGGTTCATGCGGCTGAGGTCGTCGCGGGAGGTGGAGGGATTTGCGGGGTTGGTGGGGGACGGCGGCCGGGCCAAGGATTGACTGTTAAGCCATCTCCGGGCCCTCAGGGATGGTTTCGTCAAGGTTGACCCCCAACGTCGCGGTCTGCCCTGACCGGAAGTAACCCGCGTTCCACTGCACGTCGTCCATCCCATCCGAGGTTCCGATTCGGCCAAGCGAAGGACCGCCGAATCTCCGTCCGTCGCAGTCAAACAGATCACGAAAGAGACCGATCATGACCCGTCGCAAGGCTCGAATCAGTTCCTCCGCGGACGCCAAGGCGGATCGCTGGACCTCCCCTGCTTCGCCCCGTAGCTTGGTTCCCTTCACGCGAATCCGGGAGACCAATGGTTCCAATGGATGAGATCAAGGAACAGGGCATAGGCTTTGTTCAAGCCGGGTGGCGCGCAGTCAAAGTGACTGCCGAAAAGCTCCCGGGTGCCGACAGGGTACTGGGCCGGGACGCAAACGAGACGAAGACGGCGCCGCCCGAATACACCCTCGTCGAGGATCCGCCGGACGCCCTCAAGAAGTGCTACCTGAGCGTCCTCGTCTGGCTCGTGCACTTCGACGACAACCGGATCGACGAACGGGAGCTGTGCGAGATCCAGCTGCAGATGACACGGATGAAGTGCAGCGCCGACGTGCGACGGGCGGTTCGGTCGTACCTTGAGGATCCGCAGAGCCTGGAGGGCAAGGCTCAAGTTGGACAGATGCTCGAATGTGTTCCCTCGCGAATATCCGACAAGAAGCTGGACCTGAAGTGTTCGCTGATGAAGGATGCGATACGGGTTCGCCGTGCGACCTCCAGCGACTTCGTTCGCGGGCAACGCGGAATCCGCCGGCTGGCCGAACTGCTGCAGCTGGAGGACGATATGGTCATGTTCCTGGAGGAAGCCTGCGAAAAGGAGGAAGAGATCTTCGCCGGCAAACTCTCGGACTCCCAGATCAGAGAGGCGGCGAAATCGATGGCGGCAAAAGCAACAGGGGTCGGAGTTCCGATTGCGGCCATCTACGTTGGCGGCAGCGTGACCGGTCTCAGCGCTGCCGGTATCACTTCCGGACTCGCGGCCCTCGGACTGGGTGGCATGCTCGGTCTGTCCTCCATGCTCACCGGCATCGGCGTGGTCATAGTTGCCGGTGGAGCCGCGCATAAGGGCGTGCGGTGGGTTCTGAGTCGGTCCGAGCGCCACCGGGCGTCTCTGCGGGAGCTGATGCTGCAGGAGGTGCTGCGCATCCACCAGCGGGCGATCATCAACCTTGGCGAAGACATATCGTTCTTCGGCGCACGCGTCGCGGACTTATCCAAAGAGACGGACAGGAACCGTGCCGCCATCGACAGGCTGTTCCGCGAGGTGACGTTGTTGTCCCGGTCGGCCGGCGCGCTCGCGAGGCTGGGGGAGAGAGCTGGCGGCTTCGAGCGGGATCTGGAGGCGGAGGCAGCCGGTCAATCGTCCCGATGAACAAGAGCACGAAGACGGAAGCTGAGTGGGCGGCTGTCGCTCAGCGGCTCCAGCTCGATGCCCTGAGCGGCGCCCTGCGAACGCTCGAGAGCCAGGTAGACGTCCTCGAATCGGAGTCTGCCCGGCAGTGCGACCAGCTGTCACGCCTGGAGGCGATGATCGAGCAGATCCACGCCGATGCCGACTCGGAGCGCCCACGGGCCGAGGGGCGTACCTCCGCTGATGTTGCGGCCCATGATCCGCCCTCGGTCCAGGAAACGAGGGTTGATCGTCAGCCGACCGATCCGTCAGGCGACCTTGTGCTACCGGATGTAGGCGGGAACTGGGAATCGTATCTCCGCAACGTGGAACGGTATATTGCCGATCACGGGATCGAGGTGACCGGCGATCCCCTCTCACAGTTGGTGCCGCCGCACCTGGCGGCCGAGATCCGACGCCGATTCGCCGCGGAGTTCCGCCCTGCCCCGTGGGACCGCTGGGACCTCCGTATGGTCGCGCTGGCGGTGCTCGTCGGGGCGATGACGGACTATCTGCTGGTCGCGACGCCCGGTGGGAGCTTCAAGGGACAGCCTCAGCGCGGAAGCCCACTGACGGCTTGGATGAAGGAGCAATCGAAGAAGCTCGCTCCGATGAAGGGCTCTGACGACCTTGAGCGCAACGCGTTTCAACAGTGGATCGCCGAGCTGACCACTGCCGCAGAGAAATGGGCCAAGGTGCCTTATGATGTCATTATCCCGAAGGTCGGGCTGACGCCCAACGTCCACCGCCTTGCCGCTCTTGGCCACGATCCTCTCTTCGGTCTCGTGTTCGGGGTAGGTGACATCCTCTCAGGAACCTGCAGGTTTATTGACAAGTCCGGTGCGTGGCGGGTCATCAAAGTGCCCGGTCATGGAGGCACATCCAACGTCCTTGAGGCCATGGTCAAGGTGGTCATCCACGGATTCTCGGATGTCTTCACACCGCAGGGCCTTCCACCACCCTTTCTGGCACCTTTCCAGCTCGTCAGTTCGAAGTCCGGGTTCACCCTGAGGGAGGGGGGCGATCCAGTACCGGTCAAGGATGTTGCACGGTACATGTACGGCAACGGCTACGACCTTCGGCACTTCATGACCATGAAGATCTCGCCCGCGATCGCCGAGCTCATCCTGTGGGCGTACCACGGGATTCGGGCCTGCGCGACCGATTCGGAATCCAGCGAGGTGGAAACCTCGGAGAGACTGAAGCGGGAACAGATGCAGGCCCTGACTCATGGAGCCCTGGCATCCGCTAACATCCTGAAGACCGCACTGTACGGCTGGAATCCGATGGCGATCAACCTGGCCCAATTCGTGACACTTGCGAAGCGGATGCTATCACTCATGAAGCTCGCCGCCGAACGCGACGGACTGCTTCATCAGCGCCTGGAGGATGGATGGAAGGCTCTGCTCGCCGAGCGGCTGATTGTCGGTTAGAAGTTCGGCCAAATGATGGTTTTCGACGCTCTGGGGGCGGATGTTCATCGAATTCGGAAAGGGCGCGGAGTTCATCGAGCAGGTGGGGAGGGCGATGTCCTCAGGGCCAGACACGTCATCGAAAAGCGCGGACAGCTGGCGCGCCATGTCGTCGCCAGCGCGAGCGCCCTGGTCCCCCCTTCGCGCCATTGAAGCCAGGCAGTCCGCGGCGCCTCGACTGCTTAGACGCATTCGCGCAGGACTGGAGCGATTGGTATCCTGATTCCCGACCTAGAGCCCATGCCAGAACCTCTTCCAGTTTGGAAGACCGGTTTCGGCGCAAGCAAGAGCAGCCCGCGCGAGAAGCCAAGCCCAAAAGAGAGGACCGCTAAGACCCATGGCTGCCCCATTTGACGACCTGAGCGAAGTTGCGGCGATCGACTGCGAGACCACGGGGCTCGATCCAGCGCAAGATCGGATTGTGAAGATGGCGATAGTGCTCGCCGACCTCACCGTCGACGCGGAACAGGAGACGCAAACCTTCGAAGCCACGCTGAATCCCGGCGTGCCGATTCCGGTAGCTGCATCTCGGGTGCATGGGATCAGCGACGAGGATGTGGAGGGTCTTGGCGATTTCGGAGAGATCGCCCAAGAGCTCACCGATTTCGTCGGCGATCGCCCGCTGATCGGCTTCAACGTCCGTTTCGACAAGCTCGTCTTGAACGCGGAGCTAAGACGCCACGGATTCAAGACATTTCATCGCAAACGGAGCTACTGCGTGCACAACGCGCTTCGAGGGATATGGGGATACCCGCCGTCGCTTCCCAACGCTCTTACCCGCATGTCGCTCAAGTCCTTTGTCGGCGCAGTACATGATCCACTGAACGACGCGCTGGCCACGGTCACGCTCGCAGGCATGTTGAATCGCTTGTCGCGTGAGCAGGTAGCAAGCGCTCCAGGCGACCACTGGACTGCCAACCCCAAAGCGCTCGATCCGCCCACACAGCGGCAACTGGACTACATCTCGAGCCTGGGCGGCAAACCCCGGAGAATCCGAACCAAACAGCAAGCCAGCGAGGCTATCGACCGCTTGAAGACGCGCCAGCAATTGGATGAGGAGTTTGGTGGTCGCACAGGATGTGCAACCGTTCTCATCACATGCGTTTTGGCAGTGACCATGACAGCTCTGAAGAAGTAGCCTTCGGGAACCTCGCCGAGATGCTGCGCAAGCCTATCGTGTCCATTGCTCGCTGAGCGGCACGGTCATCATCCTGAAGATCCCGTCTCACGCCCAGCAGCACGCACTGACTCGACAGGCTCAGCGGTCCATCCGGCTCGATCATCCGCATCCGCTCCGCCTGGCTCAGTGCCCGAACCGCGCCGAAAAAAATCCCGCTCGACGGTGAGCTCTCCGATCTTCGCGTGCAGGTCGTGGACCTTCACCTCATGCTCCCTGGCGAGCTTGGGCCTTCCGTCCTGGGCGAACACCTCCGGCACGGCATCGAGCAACTGCCGCTTCCACGTGCTCACCTGGTTCGGATGAAGCTTGTGCCGCCTGGCGATCGCCTGCACGCTGTCGCGCTCCCGTAGCGCCTCCAGCGCCACCCGCGCCTTGAACTCCGGTGTGAACCTTCGTCTCTTCTTGGCCATCTCGGTGCCTCCCGATCCGTTACCGGAATCCACCGTAACGACCTGTCCAAGAAACCGGGACCACCTTACTCTAGACCGCATCATGATGGCGGAAGAACAGCGGCCGTGCAGGTTGACCAACCTACACGGCACTAGATGAGCAGGGGGTGATATGAGGGTGTTGAACCAGCAAGTCGCAGTCGTGATGGATCTCTTCAGGGAGATGTTTGAATGCGATGGGCGGGAGTTTGGCAATCCCGTGTATGGCCTCTCGGATGGGGTCGAGGGCGTGCAGTGGAACGCCAGTCACGATGGTACTACTGCTTGGTTGGGAGTCAACTTGGAGGGTATGAAGTACGACGGCTGGCCCGTAGCGCGACTAATCGAGCGGGAACTCTCCCGTCCACTCCTCCTGAGGTGTCGCGACAAGGTTCCGAGACCCGAGACGGTTACCATGAATTGGAGACGGGACGCTTGGCAAATCCAGCACCGTCCCCCGATCAAGGAAGGTCGTATTGCCTCTATTACTCTGGATCAACTTGGTGCAGAGGAATGGAGGCAGGCGCTGCTCCGGGCGAGGAACTGCCTAGATCCCAAGCGCGGGTATCGGGGACGCTGCCGCATGAGGGTCACGTTGACGCGTTCGGGAGAACCCAGGATCATGGAAGTGACTCCTCATCTCTGGTTCGGGAATCCGTTCGACGAGAACCATCCTCACTCAATGCAACGGGCGAAGGACAACCTCCAGGCGCTTTACGACTTCGCTCAACATCAGGCACGGAGATAGCTTGCGGGTTCGCCCGCCAAGCAAGGTCTTAATCCCCTCGGTGGTCGCTTCGTTGCTCATCTTGGACTCCCTGCTGGCGGATCGGGCAGCCACGCCCACACAACACATGCGTGCGAGCGACTGACAGTGGGCGTGTCCGGGGGTTTTCAGGCGTAGCCGGTGTCGCGGTAGCGCGTCAGGGTCCGCTCGACGAAGACCGACTCCACACCCCAACTTCAACCCTCAACCCCCACACCCAGCGCCCCTATGGACCTCCGCTCCTCCAAGGTGATCGGCATGGAATGGAATCTGCGATCGGCTTGCCGGAATCGGTGGTCGGCATCGCCGGAATGGGCAGTTCAGAAGCCAAGTGGTAAGGATGTCGTTTGCGTTCCACTCCTCCGGCTTCGTAAGTGTCTTCGGATACACAGTTGTGAAGGCTAAGGAGTTGTTCGCCGAGGTGGACGGCAGATTCACGCCGTCCGCACCCGCGCGATGGTGTCCATCGCTCGACCATGAACGCGTCCAGACGAACTCGGTCGGCTCTCGCCGAATCCCGCGGGCGGACGAATGGCTGGATGGGGCGCCAGAGCCGACGTACCACTCTGGACGCGAGTCACCGAAGCGGAGGAATCCACCGACCTTCCCGCTCGTCTTCCGGGGTCGACACCAAATCAACAACGACCCCGTCCTCGATGCGGATCGCACGGATGTCGTATTGATTTCCGTCGTCACTCGCCGAGAACATCAATCACCGATCATCGGGAGACCATCGGGGGCCGTACCGGAAGCCCGGTCCGCTGGTGACTCGGCGCTGGTTGTCCCCGCCCAGGTCGCTCACGACGATTTGTGCGCCGTCGTCCGATTCGGAATGAAACGCAATTCGGTCACCCGAGTGCGAGAACGTTGCCGAATAGTTGCCTCGCATGGATTGCGTGAGTTGCGATTCGAGGCCGGTCGCAAGGTCGATCACAAAGACATCGGGTCGCTTCTCCCACTACCCGGGCGAACAGGATCGACTCTCCGTCGGCTGACCAGTCGGTCGGGCCCAAAGACGACGTCAACGGCGCGACTGTCAGCTGATCGACCGTCCGTTGCGCCAAGTCAATAACGTAGATGTGCCCCGGGAACGGGCCGAGGACGCCCAGTTCGAATCCTCGAGTGAACATGAACGCGAGGCGTCCGCCGTCCGGCGACCAAACCGGAATCGGCTCGCCCGTGGCCGCTGGCCTGTCGGCCGACTCGCTACAGGCCCAGCCCCCGACCGCGAACAACATGAAGACCTTTCTGATGTACCGCAGTGTCCGGCGATTAGCGGCACGGTGAGAGTCCGTCGGGTTTGAGGAGCACGTTCGCGCCACCATTGTTTAGCCGGCGGGGTGGTTCGGTCCGATCCGGAGCTCGGTCACGTGAAGGCTCAGGTCGCCACCTGCGGCGATGCCAATCCCTCCGTCTGTCGTTAGTCCCGCGCCCGAGAGCTCGGCAACAACGGCATCGTTGATGAAGAACGACACAACTCCATCCTGGACATCGACGGCTAGCCGGTTCTCGACCGGGCCCCCGGTCGGCTCCAACGACACGATGTCGGCGTGCTCGGTCCAGGGAACCAGCTCGTGGACTTGGTCCCCGGTATGGTGGGCAACGCGAAACCGCCGGTCGTTCCGGATTTGAAACGAAACGTAGTTGGACGACTCTCCTTCGAACTGGCTGCCCCCAAGAAACACGCCATAGGGTCTTCCGAGCTCGGGCGTGGGGAACAGGAACATCTTGCTGGAGACGCTGAAGTTGCCCGACGCGAAACTCCCGGGATCCGACAGCAGGGCGCCCGGCCCGGCGAAAATGTGCCAACCGGGCCGCATGACCACAAAGCGGCGCTCCACCGCTTCGTTCCGGTCCGGGTGCAGGACCTGCCAGTGCGGAGGGGGCTCCATGTTGCGTCCTGACTGCGCAAGCGAAACCGTTGGCGTCGCGGCCAGCGCGACCGTCACATTCCAGCGATCAAGACACAGGATCGTTCGGCACTTCCTCGCTTCTTATTCATGGATGGGCTCCTTCGATGCCGGGAGTTCGGCGACCGGCCAGTGTTCGGTCCGACACTTTTTCGGTGTGAACGGCTGCATCGCCCGAAAAAGAGCGAATAGGGCCCTCGTCCCCAAGCTGGGCCGACCGGTTTCGATGACTGCCTTGAGCGTTTTCACGATCATCGGGCCGCCCTGAACCATCTGCTTGGCAGACTTGGTGCCTACCGGCAGGGCCTCGATCGTCAACGTGAACTCCACCCCACCCTCGACCGGCTCGAGGTCGTAGATGACTTTGCAGGCCGGTTCGTTCAAGTGAGTGAAGCGAAAAGTGTGACTGAATCTCCGGTACGGCCGGACCTCGAGTATCTCTCCGACGACGCCCGTGTACGCGCTGTTGGGCGTCCGCATGGCGAGCCTCGATCCCGGGCGCAAAGCGGAGACCTCCATGCGGGAGTTGAAGAAGCACGCGATGGGTTCATCCGTCTTTGTGATCTCCCGCCAGACGTCTTCAACGGATCCGTGGATGACGATGCGGAAAACCTGGGTGGTTTCAGGCACTCTTGAGTTCCTCCGTTCCTGCGCGGCCTTCGATTCGGGTCTTGAGATCGGCCATGCGGCCTGCCCAGAAGCCCGCGTATTGCGTGGTCCACCGGTCGTAGACCAGTTGGATGGGGATGGGGTTGAAGAAGAGGTGTCGGACGCGCCCCTTCTTCCTGGACGTTATCAGCCCAGCTGTTTCCAGGATTCTGAGGTGCTTCATCACAGCGATGCGGCTGACGTCGAAATGCGACGCCACTGCCGTGACGCTCATCCCGGGCATTGAACTCACCAGGTCGAGCATCCGCCGGCGGCTGGGGTGGGCCATCGCGGCGAGCACGAGATCGAGCTGCAAGGTATCCATGAGCTGATATGTAACCTTGGGGTTACATGTTGTCAACGGGCATCCCGGAGTCCAGCAGGGGAGGATCTACTGGTGCCTTGCGACCGACTTTGAGGATCTGACCGGCGTACCAGAGGCGCCTGAGCGTGGAGGTCTACGTGACCCTGTAGAGGTCGCGTTGGGGTAGGCTGCGTGTTAGGTCAGTCGAGCCTGTCTCGCTCGGAATGCAAGTGAGACAGCTTGCCTTCACACCGTTGGCAAAGTCGGTCCGCGCCCGCCCCTTAGCCGAATCCACGCGATCCCGTCCACATGCTCGAAGTGGCGGACGGCCGACACCAGATCGGCCCCGGTCTCCATGGCATGGGCAGCGATCCAGCGATCGTTTGTGGGGATGCGACGGCCTTTCGCGCCGAGCGCCGCCGCGATCCTCGAATAGCGGTCAGCAGTGGTCGCTCCGACCGACACGAGTGACACGTACGGATTGTCGAGGAAGGCGCGCAGGTCCCGGGCGTGGCGCTCGTGGCGCGAGCCGTGCCGGAACCCGTACATGCTGATTCCATCCTGTCGCGATAGCGGGAAAGACGGAATCGATCTGCGCGATCCGGCCTGGGCGCGCCGCAGCCGAGCCACTCAGACGGAGATGTCCACCGATGGACAGCCCAGGGATGGTTTGTCGACCGAGTCGTAGATCCACGGTCGGCGAAAGGATCATGGCGCCCGCACGGTCGGTCGCAACGGTTTCCCAACGCGAGAACAGTCGACCGATAACCGCACCCGAGAGACCTCCGACTATATCTAGGGTGGCAAACGCTGCTGCGGGGGGAACAACTTCGATGCAGAAGCCGGTGCATGGTTCCTTCGTCGCCACTGCGATCGCCCCTGCCCCCACCAAGACACCACCACCAATGGCTGCTCCCAACAACCAACGCGAACCGGTCCTGCGCTCCAGCAGATCGACACTCTCCCACGCGACGGCTCTGAACCGAGTCGGGCTGGATAACAGGCCGATGCTGTCCTGTCCAAGCGTGACAACCCTGCCGACAACCCTGTCTTCGCCGATAGTGATGCGTACTCGATCACCCACGTTCTGGGCTGTGGCCATCACAGGCCCGAAGCCGGGTGTGGGCGCGACGAGTGCCAGCGCGAGAGCGAGTGTGCGTCCGTTCACGGCCTGCCTCCTTCATCCTGGATCGTGGCGGTCTGGCGACGCTGCTCAATCTGGCCGAGCTCGAGGTAGCCTCAATCGTCTGGCGTCGTCATTGCTTGAGGAACGCGGATTGGCAAACAGCCGGAAAGCCAAGATCGCCCAGCGCCGGCGGGATTGACCCCGTGAGTCTGTTCTCATCGAGATCCAGGACGTGGAGGCTGGACAGGCTCCCGAGTTCCGGCGGAATCGACCCGGACAGGTTGTTGTCATTGAGCCACGGCGCGATAGAAGATTTCGAGGATTTCACGGTCTGTGAGCGCATGGGTCACCGCACTCCGAGCCTGCGCCGAAACGGGTTCGCTACCATCGCGTCTCGGTCGAAGGAGGGAGAGGTCATGGCAGGAAGACAACCGGTCGAACGAGAAGCGAAACTTATGGAGGGAAGCGTGCCCGCGGCATCCCCTTTTCGGGGTACCCAGGAGTTAGTGGGGGTGTGCGGCCGCAGTGGGTGCCCGACATCCCCGATGGCGGTTAGCGGACGAGTCCTCGCAGAGCTTCCAGCGACAGTGGACCCCCGCTTTCACGGACGATTAGTTCTTGGGATTGATGGTGTCTGATATGGTGTCTTCTTTCCCCCCCTCCAGTGGAGAGGGGCGATGAGCGACTCTGACGAAGCGAGTGAGCGGGAGAAGCCCGGAGAGCTCCCGTCGTCCGGGCGCTGCAGGTTCGCTTCAGGCCGCATGGTTGAGTTTCTCGTAGTTCGCATCACCCACCGAACCCATCGACTGCACCACGCCGGCCTCGCGGCAACGCCTCCCGAAGGCCAGCGACGTGTACTGCGAGCCCTGGTCGCTATGATGGACCACTCCATCCTTCAGCTGGCGGCGGGCGATCGCCATCGCCAGCGCGTCCCCGACCAACGCGGCCGGCATCCGCGGTGCCATCGCCCAGCCGACGATCCGTCGGCTCCAGGCGTCCAGCACGACCGCCAGGTACAGCCAGCCAGCCCAGGTGGGCACGTACGTGATGTCGGCAACCCACAGCCGGTCGGGGCCTCCGGCCGAGAAGTCCCGGTTCACCAGGTCCGGCGCGGCCTTGGCGCCGGCATCCCGCTTTCGCTCCATCCGCAGCCGCTTGTTCTCCCGCTTCAGTTCCACAAGCTCCTTGCGCGCGTCGGTCGTCAGACCGTCGCTGCGAAGGCCCTCGTCCAGGTCTGCCTGCTTGGCCCAGTTCCGGATCGTCTGCTCCGAAGGCTCGAACTCCCGAGCCAGTGATCCCGGACTACGCTCGGCCCTCACAAGCTCGATCATCCGCTCCTTGTACTCGGGCGGATACCGCCCTCGTCTTCTTCCCGCCATGACTCACCTCCTTGGTTCGACCCAATGGAAAGGTGTCCGTCATAGCGGGGCAACTCCACATGCCAGAGGTTGCGACCATGTGTCGATCAGGGGAGCGGTTGATGGTCGGTTAGATGTCCGGCCAAGTGATGGTCTTCGACGGCCTCGGGGCTGAATGGCTCGTCGAGCAACCTGGACAAGTGCCCAGCCGCGTCCTCGTCGAATCGGCGAGCGGCCCATCGGCGCAGAACCCTGGCGTCCACTCGCCGTACCATGGACACCTCCAGATCCGCATTCCCGTGCTGGTGCACCCCCCCGCCAAAGAGCCATCTGGGTCGTCGCTTCAACCCAGTCGACTAAGTGCTCGCTCCGCGGCCCCATGGCGGACTCCGGTCAGTCGATCTCAACCATCATCGACTGCGACGGCCTTTTCCAAGCCATCGAGCCATGCCCTTGACTTCGAGAGAACGAGTGGGCGGTACACGCTGCGGCCTCTCACTCCAACCAAGCTGATGTAACCATACTGCCTTCGTTACTACTGCCCTTGCCTCTCCGTCGAGCTCCTCTTACTTTTGGTCAGTAAGATTTCATACCAAGGAGCGGTAACGATGGCAGAACTCAAGGCAGTAAGGGATTCCGGACCAGACCCGAAGATCGGAAAGCAGCGACCTCAGTCGAAGACGCGATTTCCCTATCGCAACCTAAGGGAAGCGAGTAAGCTGGCCACCACGATCCACAAGGCCGGTGGCGTTTGCGCGCGCGACCAACTCGCCGCCCTTCTGAACCACAGCAGTACAAAGAGTGGTGCCTTCGTGACCCGCTTGGGTGCCGCCAAGATGTTCGGCCTCGTCGAGAAGACGGCTGACCACAAGTTTCGGAACACCCAGCGCGGGAAGGACATCGTCGCGCCAGTAAGCCCTGAGAGAGCAGCGAAGGCGAAGGTCGACGCCTTCCTGGAGGTTGAGTTGTTCCGAAAGGTCTATGAGCAACACGAGGGAAGTGCCCTCCCCGGCGAAGTCGGCCTGAGGAACCTCTTCGAATCCGACTACGGAATCATCAAGAGTCGGATCAGACCAACCGTGCGGATCATGCTTGACTCCGCCGAGTACGCAGGGTTTTTTGACACGGCGGGCGACCGCTCCCGAATGGTCGTGCCTGTAACCTCGAGCGGCGACAACTCGCAAGGCTTACCCGGCCCCAGCAAGCAACCCAAGAAGGGCAGCGGGAGCGGCGGCGACGGCAATGGCGGCGAAATCGAGATGGCCCTCCGTGGGTTGCTCCGAGGTCTCCCGCGAGCGGGAACACCCATGAGCAAGAAGAGACGAACGGATTTGGTATCCGCCTTCACGGGGGTGATCGCATACCTATATCCAGACCCAGAAGACCAAGAATAAACCCAACGTGCACGGCCCCAAAGTCCCTACGCCACCTTGCAAGGACCGGGACCCGGGGCCGTGGTTCCATCACCCCCCTAAAAAAGCCAGGAGGTGAGCGATGTCTGCGCTGAAAAAAACGTAGCTAGTTCGTAACATGGCGCGGGTGCCCCGCTTCTACAAGGGGGCACCCGCCAGTGTCCTTCTTCCCCGTCTATCCGTAAGTGTAGTCCCGCAACGAAAGCCGACGGGTGAGATTCCGTGCGACGCGTAGAACGCATTGAGGTTTTCTGAGCATGGCCGTGGGTGATCAGGCTTCGGCCGCACCAGCGTTAGGCCGTCCGCGCTCGCTCGTCCAGGAAGCCGGCACTGGTACCCACACGGCGAAAGCAGTCATGAGGTTGCTGCCCGACGTGACGGCGCGGAGTCGTTGGTTTCCTCAGCGAGTGATACAACAGCGCTTATACTTCTTCCCGCTTCCGCAGGGACAGGGATGGTTGCGACCAATCTTCCCTTGGGTTTGTCTCCTCAACGGGCGCGTCGCCGAATCCTCGAGCAAGGTTTCCATCTCTCGATCAAATTTCCAGGGCTCGATCAGTTTGGCCGCGAGTTGAATTTTCCCGTTCGGCCGCAATGCGATACCAAACCAGCGATCCGCCTTCTGTGAGTATTTTCGCATCGCGCAGTGCCCCTGTAACCTAATCTCCGCTGCGCGGTCGTCAAGCAAACTACAATGAATCGTCAACCCAAAGGAAGCCTTGGAGATGCCAATGGTCATATCGTGCAAGCCGCCGTCCAAGGCAGTCTTCTCCACAACCTTCTCGGTATACTCGTTTATCTTATTGACCGTGTCTTCACCCAACTCCAACAGGCCCAAACCAAGATCAATTGCTACGGCGTCTGGCAGGTCTTCGATTTGCGCGATTATATTTGAAAAGGGTGTGCCTTCAAAGCGTGTAAGAATGCCATCCGGAGTTCTTTCTCCAGACATGCCATCGCGTCTCACTGCCATTGCAATATCCAGGTCTGCGGCGATGTCGTCTTCCAGCATAACCAGATCAACGTCGTCTGCGGCCCACAGGTTTCGCTTTAGGTGGTAAGAAAGCAACGTAAGTTCGTGACTGGCCCAAAAGCTATCGCCGAACCGAGAGCGAAGAGCCAAGTAGCTCAGCAGTCGCAGGGGCGAGTTGAGCATTTCGGTAATCGCATCCAGTCCAAATACGTCGATAACGAGGGGCGGATGGATCCTTTCATTAGTATTTGTTTTCAGGAACTGACGGGCTTGAAAAGCTAGCGCGGGATAATGATCCGCAACAACCGAGAGTGGAAAGATGGTGCTTGGAAGCTCAAAAGAAGGAATAATTGTCCCGTCCATGCGATGCAGAGTCACGGCTGGGTCGCCAAGCAAATCAGCACAATGAAATGCCTGATCAACAGAGTCTTGAACGGCCGCCTTAAAATCACTCCGAAGTTGAAGGTCGTTACCCCTTCGGGCCAGCAGCGTCAGTTTCTTCGATTTTGCTTGTAGCACAATGGCACGATCCCCGAAGACAACGAGAGCGTCCATCTCCCCCAACACCCTCCTCTTGAAATTGCGTATTTCAACGTTCCGGAAGACCCGGTCAGCGCCGAATACGTGCGCGAGCCGCTCTGCTGAGAACTCCTCTGTGAACTTGCCGCGATGGCGTAAAGCAATGGGAATATAAGCTTCATCGCTGTACATCCAGTAGAAGGGCGACTCGTAGAGAGCTTCCGCAATGTCGTAGGACAACAGCGAAATGAACTCATCAGGTCCTGTTCGTATGAGAGGATAGGCGTAGGCGACGTTGAAGGCGTGAATTGACGTAAAAGCGGCATTGCTCTCGGTCTCAGGCAATGAGAAGACATCAACGATAGCTCTGACGGATTCCCTGGGCCGACCCAACCGGTTCGCGAGTTCCTCGCACGTGAGTGTGAAACCAGGCAATACAGTCCAAATCGCTGTCGGTTGTCCCTTCAAGCGATCCAAGGTTTCAAGAAGTCGCTCGTTCAGAAGTTCAGGGATTTCTCGAGAAACCTCGCGGCCGACGACGAGATCGATACCCCGGTTGTGCAGCAACCAGCGAGCATCCTCACGATACTTTCGAGGAGCTAGGTCGCGGTACTGGAAGTAGTAGGCGGATTCGGGACCATAGAAGATCGGTTCACGGAGCAGCTTGCCGGAGGTAAACGGATTGAAATCCTGGTCCCCGTCGCGTCCTTCAAGTAAGATCTCCTCCAAGGGAGCCAGTATCGCGTGATGGAGCTCCTTCAGCAATTTGCGAGTTGTCGCTATGTAGTCCGAGAAGACATCCGGCGTCGGCAACGTGAAATCGATCGGCGCCCGCATCATCAGGCCCAACAAAGTTGTTGTCTCGGTTCGAATCAGGCGCGACTTCGAGAACAAGTGAGACGTGTCCTCGACGCTGAGATTGCCCGTGTAGAACACGGCGTTGTCCTGAAAGCAGACAGCCGCTAGCGCATGAATATATCCAGGCGAAACGCAAAGGGATGCCAGATCATCGAATACCGCTTGTTCTGAGCGCATGAATCCGTTGTGCGAGGGCTAGGGGAAACTCGTTGAAGAGATTGGGCTGACGCAGGTAATGGATGCAAGCACGGTCGGATGAGACATCCGTGCTGACGCTGGCAGGGAGGCACCTGTCTGCACCGGACCGCGACATCGAATAGAGCGATTGCGGGCGACCCTACCCTCCTCCTTCGGAAGCTGGTCCCATGCATGAGGTACACATGCATCCCGTGATGTCGCTAGGCCATCAATTAGCGTCCTTCTCTCGTGCCGTGACCGCCCTCATCCGCACTCGCTAGAACGAGCTAGTACCCGCGCTCGTGAGGCCGCTTCCCCCTACTCCGCCACCCCCTTCTCCCTCAAAATCTCCCAAACCCGATCCGGCCTGATCGGAATCTCCACATGCGTCACCCCCAAGTGCGCCAGCGCATCCACCACCGCGTTGGCAATCGCCGGCGGTGCCCCCACCGTAGCCGACTCACCAACCCCCTTCGCCCCCAGCGGATGATGCGGTGACGGCGTCACCGTATGCCCCGTCTCCCACGCCGGCGTCTCCACCGCGGTGGGCACCAGGTAGTCCATGAACGACCCGGCCTGGTTGTTCCCGTCCTCGTCGTACGTCATCTCCTCGTACAGCGCCGGTCCGATGCCCTGGGTCAGCCCACCGTGGATCTGCCCCTGCACGATCATCGGGTTGATGATGTTCCCACAGTCGTCCACCGCGACGAACCGCCGCACGCTCACCTCGCCCGTCCCCCGGTCGATATCCACCACGCAGATATACGTCCCGAACGGGAACGTCAGGTTCGGCGGGTCATAATAGTTGGTCGCCTCCATCCCGGGCTCCATCCCCGGGGGCAGGTTGGTGTAGGCGGCGAAGGCGCAGTCTTGGATGGACACCGACTTGTCGGGCGCGCCCTTCACCGAGAAGGTGCCGGGCTCCCAGTCCAGGTCCTCTTCGCTCACCTCGAGCAGGTGCGCGGCGATCTTCGCGGCCTTGTCGCGGATCGCGCGCGCGGCCATCGCGCCCGCGGCGCCCGCGGTCGGGGTCGAGCGGCTGGCGTACGTGCCCAGCCCGTACGGGGCGGTGTCGGTGTCGCCCTCCTCCACTTGCACGTGCGCGGCCGGAAGGCCCAGCTCCTCGGCGATGATCTGCGCGTAGGTGGTCTCGTGGCCTTGGCCCTGCGACTTCGTGCCGAAGCGGGCGATGGCCTTGCCGGTCGGGTGCACGCGCACCTCGGCCGAATCGAACATCTTGATGCCCAGGATGTCGAAGTCCTTCGACGGGCCGGCGCCCAGCACCTCGGTGAAGCTGCACACGCCGATCCCCATCAGCTCGCCGCGCGCGCGCTTCTCGGCCTGCTCCCGGCGCAGGTCGTCGTAGCCGATCATCTCCTTCGCCTTGTCCATCGCGGCCTGGTAGTCGCCGCTGTCGTACTCCCAGCCCAACGGCGAGTGGTAGGGGAAGGCTTCCTTGGGGATGAAGTTCTCCTCGCGCAGCTGCGCCGGATCCTTGCCGATCTTGTGCGCCAGCGTGTCGACGACCCGCTCCATGCAGTGCACGGCCTCGGTCACGCGGAAGGAGCAGCGGTACGCGACGCCTCCCGGGGGCTTGTTGGTGTAGACCGCGTCGACCTCGGCGTACGCCTGCTCCAGATCGTACGAGCCGGTGCAGATCGAGAAGAGGCCCGCCGGCCACTTGCTCGGCGCGGCCTGGGCGTCGGAGTACCCGTGGTCCGCGATCGTCTTGATGCGGAGCGCCCGGATCCTGCCGTCGGCGTTGGCCGCGATCTCGGCGTCCATGTGATAGTCGCGCGCGAAGGAGTCGGCCTGGAGGTTCTCCATCCGGTCCTCGATCCACTTGACCGGCGTGCCCAGCACCACCGACGCCGCGATGGCGATGACGTAGCCGGGGTACACCGGCACCTTGCCGCCGAAGCCGCCCCCGATGTCGGGGCTCACCACGCGGATCTTCTCCTCGGAGAGCCCCACGTGGCCCGCCACCAGCGCGAGCACGGTGCGGATGGCGTGCGGCGCCTGGGTGGTCATGTAGACCGTCAGGTGCCCCTCGACCGGGTTGAAGTCGGCGAGGCAGCCGCAGGTCTCGATCGACGCCACGTGGATGCGCGGCACGTGCATCTTCTCGCGCACCACGACATCGGCCTCGTCGAAGATCTTGTCCGTGGCCTCCTTGTCGCCCGCCTCCCAGTGCCAGATGTGGTTGTCGGTCTTGCCCTCCTTGTCGGTGCGGAGCACCGGCGCGTCGTCCTCGAGCGCCTTGAAGGGGTCCATGACCGGCTTCATGGGTTCGTATTCGACCTCGACCGCGGCCACGCCGTCGGCGGCCGCGTAGCGCGAGGTCGCGATCACGCCGGCCACCTCCTGCGCCTGGTACATCACGGTGTCCGTGGGGAGCACCATCTGGGTGTCCGACATGAGGGTCGGCATCCAGTGCAGGTTGTACGCCTCCAGGTCCTTGCCCGTGAGCACGGCGAGCACGCCGGGGATCTCGAGCGCCTTCGAGGAGTCGATGTTCTTGATCTTGCCGTAGGCGATGGGGCTCCGGACGATGTCCAGCCACAGCATCCCCGGGAGCGTGAAGTCGTCGATGTAGTTGCCCTTGCCCTGCAGGAAGCGCGGGTCCTCCTTGCGCTTCATGGAGTGGCCCATGCCGCAGATCTTTGCGGAAGTCTTCGGTGCCATCAGTCGCCCTCCCCCATCTTGCCGGCGGCGTACTCGACCGCCTTGACGATGTTCACGTATCCGGTGCAGCGGCAGAGATTCCCGGAGATGGCCTCGCGGATCTCGGCTTCGCTCGGATTCGGATTGCTTTCGAGCAGCGCGGTCCCGGTCATGAGCATGCCGGGGGTGCAGAAGCCGCACTGGAGGCCGTGCTCCTCCTGGAAGCCCTCCTGCAGCGGCGTCATGCCGTCGGCGCCGGCGAGCCCCTCCACGGTGCCGAGCTCGGCCCCGTCGGCCTGGACCGCCAGCACGGTGCACGACTTCACGGGGACGCCGTCCATCAGCACGGTGCAGGCGCCGCAGTGCGTGGTGTCGCAGCCGATGTGGGTGCCGGTGAGCGCGAGGTCGTCGCGGATCAGGTGCACGAGCAGGAGCCGCGAGTCGACGGTGGCCGCGTGCGCCGCGCCGTTCACGGTGACGGTGATCTGGTGTGTGGCCATCGCTTTATCCTCCTGCGCGCGCGAGCGCCTTGCGGATGGCACGGGCGGTGAGCACGCGGGCCATGTTCTTCTTGTATTCGACGGAGCCGCGCCGGTCGGCGATAGGCTCGGTGGCGTCGGCGGCGGCCTGGGCGGCGGCCGCGATCGCATCGTCGTCGGGGGCCTGCCCCGTGAGCGCGTCCTCCGCGGCGGTCGCGCGGATGGGGGCGATGCCCAGGTTGGTGAGCCCGATGCCGGCGCTCGCCACGGTTCCGTCCCCGGCCAGCGCGAGCTGCACCGCCGAGCCGGCGACCGCGTAGTCGCCCACCTTGCGTTCGAGCTTGACGTAGGCGCCGCCGCTGCGGGCCGCGGGCGCCGGGATGCGGATTTCGGTCAGGATCTCATCCTCTGCGAGCGCCGTCATGAAGAGCCCGAAGAAGAACTCGCCGACGTCGATGGTGCGCGCGCCGTCCGGTCCCGTGGCCACCACCTGGGCGCCGAGCGCCAGCATGGTCGCGGGATGGTCGTTGGCGGGGTCGCCGTGCGCGACGTTGCCGCAGATGGTGGCGCGGTTCCGTACGAGCGGGTCGGCGATCACCTTCGCGGTGTCGAGCAGGATGGGATAGCGCTCCGCCACTACCTCCGACTGCTCCAGGTCGGTCTCGGTGACCAGCGCGCCGATGCGCAGGAAGCCGTCCTCTTCCGCGAGCGTGTCGAGGCCCGGGATGCGGCCGATGTCCACGATGTTCGCCGGCGACGCCAGGCGCAGCTTCAGCATCGGCAGCAGGCTCTGGCCGCCCGACATCACCTTCGGGTCGTCAAGGGAGCCGAGCAGCCCCAGCGCCTCGTCGAGCGTGCCGGGGGCGTGATAGTCGAACTGCGGGGGAATCATGTCTCAGCCCTCCTCTGCCGGCTGGGCAAGTGCTGTGGTGAGGTTTCCCACAAACTCCTGTAGCATCTTCTTCGACACGACCTGGATCATGCCGCGTCCCATCTGGGCCAGAATTCCGGTCACGACCACATCGGAGTCGATCGTCACCTCCGTGCGGGTGTCGCCGTGCGCGACCACCTGGCTGGTCATGGTCATGTCGGCGGTGCCCATGCCCCTCTTGCCCCGGCCCCGGGCGCGCACCTCCACGGACCGCTCGGCCTCGTCCAACTGGAAGGATACGGTCCCGTCGTATGCCACCGCGAGGGGTCCGACCTTCACGAACATCCCGCCCGAGTAGGTGTTGTCTTCGATCCTGTCTCCCATCTTCGCGCCGGGGAGCAGGGTCGCGACCCGGGCGGGGTCGGAGAGCAGCGCCCACACGTCGGCCGCGGGCGCGTCGATGGTGAATCCGTCCTGGATCTTCATGCGGATGTTTCTCCGGTTTTCCTGTGCAACGTTTCAGCTGAAACGTGTCAGCCCCCGCGCGGGTGAGCGGAGATCACGAGCGTTGCCGGTTATTTCAGATGAGGATGAGGGGGAAGGGAACCGGGCGTCGGTCCGGCCCCGTCGCGTGTTTCGTAGTCTGGCGATTCCGGGATCGTCGCGCATCGTCTAACGCTCGATCATCGGCAGCAGCGCCTCCAGCGCCTCGAGGTTGTGGGCGGGCACCAGCCGGTCCACGTGCGGCAGCGCCGCCTGCATGCCCCTGGCCTCCGGACGATAGCGCGGGTCGCCCATGAGCGGGTTCAGCCAGATGATCCGGCGGGCGCGCCTGCGGATGGCCAGCAGCGCCGTCTCCAGCGACCCGGTGTCGCCGCGGTCGAGCCCGTCGCTCAGGATCAACACCGTGGTATCGCCTCGCACGGTGTGGCGCAAGTGGTGGTCGACGAACGCGAGCAGGCACTCGCCGATGCGGGTCCCGCCGGACCAGTCCTCCACGTTGCGCGCGAGCCGCTCCAGCGTGCCGGGCACGTCGCCGGTTCTGAGCCACGGGGTGAGTCGCGTCAGCGAAGTGTTGAAGGCGAAGATCTCGGTGCGGCGGGTGACCTTGCGCAGCGCGAAGACGAAGGCGAGCAGGAAGCGCGAGCAGGCGTCCATGGACCCGCTGGTGTCGCAGAGGACGACCAGGCTGGGGAGCTCGACGGCCCGCGCGCGCCGCGCCAGCTCGACCAGTTCGCCGCCGTGGGCCAGGGAGCGGCGGAAGCTCCGGCGCACGTCCACCAGCGGCCCGCGCTCCGACGGCACCAGGCGGCGGCTGGGCCGGGTCGCGATGCGGCGTGCGAGCCGCTC
>JGI24795J26692_1000339_pt1 | contig 27835 bp, 29 predicted proteins | sample PinacodermBB_FD_26692 | JGI IMG/M metagenome (IMG submission 26692)
CCATAGCGAAACCTCGAATCATTGCGATGGCACGCCCGTCAAAGTCGTTCATTAGTCCCTCCTAATCGCCCACACGCTACCACCAAGTCAGCACACAGACCACTACGCTCTAATACGTGGGTGAGACACCAACGAGGGAAGCCATTGTAACAGCAACCCGCCGACTGTTTGCAGAACGAGGATTCAACGGCACTTCGCTTAACGATATCGCCGCGGTTGTCGGGGTGCGCCGCCAAAGCCTGCTCCACCATTTTCCAAGCAAAGAAGCCATGTACCGCGAGGTCTTCGAACGGGCGCTCGCAGAATGGTATGAACGCGTCGAAAGCGCTATCTCGCAAACCTCCGCCGATGGTTGGGATCTAGTGGATTTCGTGCTCACAGCCGGATTCGAGTTCTTTATGCACAACCCAGATTTCGTGCGGATCGTGCGCCGCGAAGCTTTAGCAGAAGAAGGCACCCGCCATATTGAACTCGGACTCGCCCTCAAACCTCTCTTTATGCGCGCCACGCAATACTTTGAACAAGAAATGGCGGCCGGCAGATTCCGTCGCCATGATGCCGAGCAACTGCTCATAACCGGCTACGGCGCGCTCTTGTCTTATTTCAGTGATGTGCCGTTTATTGCCGATTTGCTCGAACGTGACCCGCTCGGCGATGACGCTTTAGCCGACCGCTTGAACCATGTCCGAGACCTCTTTCGAGCTGCGTTGCGACCCGCGGGTGACGCAAAGGCATATGTCCCAACCAGCGCCCCGCGCGCCTAACCTGCATTAGCAATGCGCCGACTTCTCTTGCTGTCAGCCATCTTGGCGGTGATACTCACTGCTAGCGTTCTCGCCGATCGCGCCAACAAAGCCGTAGAACCCGAAGCGCCCAACACCACCAACGTAACTGCTTCACTGAACACACCCGTTCTAAATGCCCGCCGCATACCCGAATGGTTGCGCCGCCCCCGTTCTAATGAGGAGTTTTCGGTAGCCTTGAGCCGTGTTTTGAACAAGCCTTCAGTGCCCACGAACCGCTGCCTCAAAGTTCACCGCGACGGCATTGAGATCGCTGCCGAGAACTCCAATAGCGGTCTTGTACCCGCAGAATTGCAACGCCTCGTAACAGTTGCTGCTGTTGCGAACTTCCCACCCGACACCGTCTTCGTTACCAAAGTTGTTGGCAATGAAACCTCCGTNATCAACGNAGGGGTACTTGAAGGCGACATCTTTTTGGTGGGCGGGGCAGACCCAGTATTGTCGACTAGTGATTACTTGTCGCGCTTTGCTACCGAACGCACCGCGACTAGCTTCGATCAACTCGCAGCTGAACTCTCAGCGGCACTGAGACGGCGCGGCATTACTAGCATAAATGGCGCAGTAGTCGGTGACGAGTTCCGCTTCTCACCAAGGGAGACCGACTATGTGGGCACGGTGTGGAGCGAAACCGACAACGCCAACAATGAGGTCGGCCCGCTATCTGGATTGTTAGTCAACGACGGATTCATTTGGGATCGCCAAACCGAGTCCATAACCCGCGCCGAAGACCCCGCTACCAATGCCGCAGCGTTACTAACCGAATTATTGATTAGACGAGGCATAAACATCAACGGTGACCCTCGAAGTGGTGAGCAACCACCTTCGGCTGATCAGGTAGAACTCGCGAAAATCGAATCTCCAGCGATCGCAGAGATCGCCATGCGGGCACTCCTAGACGCAACGACCGCAGAAATGCTTTTCAAAGAGGTGGGCCGCACCAACGGCTTGTCGTCTGCTTCCAACGATGCTTTCTACGGAATGCTGGTGGCTCTTTTTCAGCAAGGTCTACCGATTGAAGGTAACCAACCCCGCGATGGCTCGGGTTTGTCCGATCAAAATAAGGTCACCTGCGACCTGCTCATGGCCATCATCGAAAGGAACGCCACCGACGGGATCGCAAGGTCGGCGCTCACCCCGATTGCGGCTAGTGTGCTGGCACCATGTGCCCCGCTAGGCGGCACGAACATGCGTATTCTCAGCGCAGACCGAGGGTCTGTGACTGCTCTAGTAGGCGAAATGATCGCAAGCAACGGCGCAACCATAACCTTCACCTTGATCGCCAACGCCGACACCGAACTCGCTGCTGCTGAAGACTTCCAACCATGCAACAGCATTCAAACCAGCTTGCTGGAAACAGTGGCTGCCTATCCCGAAAACTACGGTCCACCCCAAGAATCAATTAGCCCGCTAGCGGTCGTAAACACGCAACAAACTAGTTGAGCGTGTGCAGTCAAACATTCACCCCTAAGCTAGGAACTCATGAAAAAACCAAAAGGGCCTCAAGACTTCTTTGACCTAGTCAAAAACTACGCTCTTCAAGAATTGCTTGAACCACTGCGGCCGGTGCCTCGCTGGGTCGCCTTCGGGCTAGTCGGTTCGGCGTTACTGATGATCGCCGGGATCCTTGGAACTCTCGCCACCTTGCGGGTGCTCCAAGAAGAAACTGGCAGCGTCTTTAGCGGCAACCTGAGTTGGGCACCATATGCCCTCACTCTGCTCGCGGTTTGTGTGGTGCTTGGTTTCCTGTTTCAACAGATCAGAAAGAGGACATTGTGAACACAAACAAGTCCGCCAGCGAAAGCCCAATAACGCCCGATGATCTTGATTCCACGCTGCGTTCAGTGGTTGGCGAAGTTGAAGAAAAAGCGATGAGCAGCGCGCGGAGATTGCTCCCGGTTGCTATCGGCGCNGGNGTTGCGTTGCTTGTGGTTGCTTACTTTCTCGGCCGCCGTGCGGGTNCCACGCGATCAACCGTGGTCGAAATCCGGCGGATTTGAACTCGGTGTTTGGGGTGGCGTTGGGCTCGCTATTCGCCTCTTTTAGGGCCAACAGTTTTCGTAAGGGACTCTTGGGTGGTTCGCGTTTTTGGCTAAGCGTCTTCATTGCGCGCATGGTTTGGCGCCAGATAGCCAAAGTCACGAAACGAGGGGAGCCGCCAGTCAAATTCTCTGAGAAGCTAACGGTGGGTGAATCATTGCTAATCCGACACCTTGAGTCAGATTGACGCAGGCTTCAACCATGACCGCACGCGGGCCGTTGCAGGTGGGCGAAATGGTCTTACTGATCGACCGCAAGAAACGCCGTTATCTCATTGACCTTGTGAGTGGTGGGGAGTTTCACACACATTCCGGGGTGCTGAGCCACGACGAGTTGATCGGTGCTGACGAAGGTACCCATTTGCGTTCAAGCAGAGGCATGGGTTTCGTTGCGTTACGGCCCACCATCACCGACTTTGTTTTGAAGATGCCGCGAGGTGCACAGGTTATCTACCCCAAAGACCTCGGCCCGTTGCTGATCTTGGCAGATATTTTCCCCGGTGCTCGGGTCTTCGAATCTGGTCTCGGAAGCGGTGCCGCCTCGACTGCCATGCTGCGGGCTGGAGCAACTATTGTGGGCTATGAGATACGTGAAGATTTCTTGACCAAAGCCATCAATAACGTCAGCCGGTTTTTGGGAACGGAAGCTCTCGAGCGCTACCACACGCACCACCAAGACGCGTATGAGGGCATTGCAGTTCAAGACCTAGACCGTGTGGTGCTAGACCTTCCCGAACCGTGGCAAGTGGTTCCCCACGCGGCGCGAGCGCTCCGTCTAGGCGGTATCTTCGTTGCCTACACGCCAAGCATTATGCAAGTCTCTCACCTGCACAAGAGTCTTGAAGACGAGCATTTTGGTGTGGCACAAACCATAGAAGTATTGAACCGCGGTTGGCATGTGGTGGATCGGGCAGTGCGACCCGATCATCGCATGGTCGCACACACGGGTTTTCTGACTAGCGCAAGACTATTTGGGGAGTAGCGGCTCATTGAGGAGTACGGAGTAGCTCATTGGGGAGTAGGGAGTAGGGAGTAGCGGCTCAAGTATTGTCTTGTCCGCTGATCCTGAGAACTTTCAGACTTCGATAAAAATGCACTCCCCGGGGCATTCTTCGGCTGATTCTATAGTTGCTTCTTCTTGACCATCTGGCACCACGGCAAGACCCTCTGGGCCACCGGGGTCTGAGAATATTTTGTCGCCTTCCCGAACGTAGGCTAGGCCATCGTCGAGAAGCGTAAAAACATCGGGNGCGATCTCTTCGCAGAGACCATCACCAGTGCAAAGATCCTGATCGATCCAAACCTTCATGTGACGTTACGACCTCNTGTGTGAATGCGGACTATGCCGCTAGTGAATATCAACGGCCAAGCGTAGCGGCAAAATGGGATCTTTGGGCAACGGGGGAAAATAAATTCAAAAACTGTTTGTGGTGGCGGGCAAAAGCGTAAAAGCCCATCAACAAAAGTAGCCTTGCGATTGTCTAGGGTAACGCTAACGCAAACCTAGGAGGAAGCGTGGATAACTCACAAACCGAGATCAACCAACTTCGCATGCGCGTCGCTGAGTTGGAAGACGAACTCATTGCGGTCGGCCAACAAGACCCAACCAAGCGCATCATGACGTTAGAAAAAAATCTCGGTGAAACACGCAAGCAGCTAAGCAAAGTGTCCAACCAAAACCAAAAGTTTGCTTCCACGCTGCGCGAAGCACGTGAACACATCGCTAATTTGCGTGAAGAGGTCAGCAAGCTAACGCAACCGCCGTCTGGTTACGGCACAGTGCTTAACCTNAATGAAGACGGNACGGTTGATGTGTTTGCTGGCGACCGCAAAATGCGCGTGGAAGTGCAACCCGAGTTACGGCGGTCGCTGAACCGCGGCTGCGAAGTGGTGCTCAACGATTCGCTCAACGTGATCCTTGCACGCCGGCAGGTGCGTTTCGGAGAAGTAGCAATCCTCAAAGAACTGCTCGACAGCAACAGCCGAGCTTTGGTAATTGGCCACGGTGACGACGAACGCGTCGTTGAAATAGGCGACAGTTTGCGCCAAACACCTTTGCGTAGTGGCGACAGTTTGCTGATCGATCCTCGTGCAGGNATCGTTTTGGAACGTTTGCCGCGTCCCGAAGTGGAGAGTTTGATACTTGAAGAGGTGCCCGATGTTTCTTATGCCGATGTCGGTGGGCTTGACCAGCAAATTGAGGCGATCACCGATGCGGTTGAACTGCCGTTTGTGCATGCTGCTTTGTTCCAGGATTACGACCTGCCCGCACCAAAAGGGATCCTGCTCTACGGCCCACCCGGCTGCGGCAAAACCCTGATCGCCAAAGCCGTCGCCAACAGTTTGGCCAGCAAAGTCGCTGAAGTCACCGGCGATAGCAAAGCACGAAGCTTTTTTCTCAACATCAAAGGCCCCGAACTGCTCAACAAATATGTGGGCGAGACGGAGCGCCAGATCCGCCTCGTGTTTCAACGAGCACGAGAAAAAAGCGAAGAGGGTTGGCCCGTAATCGTCTTTTTCGATGAGATGGAATCACTATTCCGTACCCGTGGCAGCGGTATAAGTTCCGACATCGAATCCACAATCGTGCCGCAGTTGCTAGCCGAGATTGACGGCGTTGAGACGCTGCGCAATGTGATCGTGGTCGGTGCCTCCAACCGCGAAGACCTGATTGATCCGGCGATTCTGCGCCCGGGCCGCCTAGACGTGAAAATCAAGATCGAAAGACCCGATGTTGAGGCGGCGGTACCAATTTTCTCGCGCTATCTAACTGCCGACTTACCAATCGATGAGGGCTCTATCGAAACTCACGGCGGCGGAGACATTGACAAAGCCATCCAGTACATGATTGAAGAAACCGTGCGCGAGATGTACGCCACCGACGAAGCAAACCGTTTCTTGGAAGTCACCTATCAGAACGGTGATAGGGAAGTTATGCATTTCAAAGATTTTGCATCTGGTGCGATGATCGAAAATATTGTGCGTCGAGCAAAAAAACTTGCCATCAAACGGGAGATTGCGGGCGGTAGCCGTGGCCTGCAAATTGATGATCTAACAGCTTCCATACGGCAAGAATTCAAAGAACACGAAGACTTGCCCAACACCACCAACCCTGATGATTGGGCCAAGATTTCAGGCAAAAAAGGAGAACCAATAATTTATGTGCGCACCTTGGCTCACACTAACGAACAGCCCGCCGGTGGCAAGTCGATTGATTCGCCGAACCTAGGACAGTTCCTGTAGGTCGGCGTCCTGTAAGTCCTATAAGTCCTGTACGACCTGTAAGCGCCGAAATCATTTTCTTTTCTGGAGACACATGACCCGCACAAGAAGTTCAAGCCGTCTTTACCAAGAAGCCACGGCCAACGTCAAAGCGGCTGCCAAAGCTATCGATATGGAGCAAAAAGTTCGCCGCGTGCTGATGAAGCCCATGAACGAATTGATAGTCAATTTTCCGGTCCAACGCGAGAACGGCGAGCACCAGGTCTTGCAGGGATACCGCATCCAACACAACAATGTGCTTGGCCCGTACAAAGGCGGGATGCGCTTCCACCAAGACATGGACCTCAACGAAGCGCGTGCGTTAGCAACTTGGATGACTTTCAAATGTGCGTTACTCAACCTGCCCTTCGGCGGGGCGAAAGGCGGAGTGACGATTAACCCTCGGGAGTTCAGCCGTGCAGAACTCGAAAGGGTTGTGCGCCGCTTTACCCACGCGTTAGGCGAAAATATTGGGCCCGAGTTCGACATTCCTGCACCAGACATGGGCACTGATGCACAAACCATGGGTTGGATGATGGACACCTACCTAAATTCGCGAGGGCCTGGCGAACGGCAAAACGCGCGACGTGTGGTCACTGGCAAACCAGTTGAACTAGGTGGGAGCCTCGGGCGAGAAGCGGCAACCGGGCGCGGTGTTGCTTACGCTTTGCGACATCTCTACGGCCAACTGGATCGTTCTTTGAGCGGCCAGAGTGTGGCCATCCAAGGATTCGGCAATGTCGGTTCTCACGCTGCCGCGGCTTTTCGCGAACTCAACATGAAGGTAGTGGCAGTAGCCGATGTCACGGGTGCCATCTATGACCCAGCGGGTTTAGATGTGGATGCCCTAATCCGCTACGCAACACAAAACCACGGGGTTGTTGGTTTCGCTAATTGCGACAGGTTGAGCACCGCTGAGTTCTTCGCATTAGATGTTGACGTTTTGGTTCCTGCCGCTTTGGAATCACAGATCACCACAGACAATGTCAATAGTGTGCGCGCCCGCACCGTTGTGGAAGCAGCTAACGGCCCGGTCACCGCGCGAGCTTCAGCAACACTTGAAGAGGCGGGTGTACACCTCATCCCCGACATTTTGGCTAACGCTGGTGGTGTTGTCGTCTCCTACTATGAATGGGTACAAAACAAAACCAGCAATCGTTGGACAGAACAAGACATTGACCGGCGGTTGCGTGATGCCATCTGGGATGCCAGCGATCGGGTGTGGGCGGTTCGCAACCAAAGAGGCTGCAGTTGGCGGTTAGCGGCATACATTGAGGCAGCAATCTTGTTGCAGAAGGTTTACCAGTTGCGCGGTATCTTTCCGTGAACCTCACCATCAACCTGAGCCATATCGTTGCTAACTATCAACTAATCAATGAGCGGGTCGCTGGGGGAGCGCGAACCGCCGCGGTGGTTAAAGCCAATGCCTACGGGCTTGGTTGCGTGGAGGTTGCTAAAGCGCTTGTGGCAGCGCATTGTCGAGAGTTTTTTGTCGCCAACCTAGACGAGGCTGTAGAACTTCGTAGTGCTCAAAAAGATGTGACAATTTATGTGCTTGACGGGGTTACCTGCACAACTGCCGCTGCGATGCTTGAACACAACTTGATTCCGGTACTCAACAGCCTTGAACAAATAAGCTGCTGGGCCAAATCTGCCGAGTTGCACCAAAAAGCATTGGCTGCTTGCGTGCATCTTGATACCGGTATGAACCGTACGGGTTTGGGCGCGGACGAAACCGCGCTGCTGATTGCTGAGCCGTGGCGCTTGAGTCCGCTCAACGTTGTTCTGGTGTTGAGCCATCTCGCTTCAGCCGATCTGGTCGACAGTAATCAAAACCTAGAACAGTTGAGTCTCTTTCGAAAATACCGACAACAGTTGCCTCTAGGGGCGGCTTCGTTAGCCAACTCAGCTGGCACGTTTTTGGATTCTGCGTACCATTTCGACGTAGTGCGCCCGGGCGTTGCGCTTTATGGGGGCAACCCTGCTCCCCACAAAGCCAACCCTATGCGGCAGGTGGTTTCGCTAACCGCGCCGCTGCTGCAGGTACGCAACGTGGATCGCGGAGATCGGGTGGGGTATGGAGCGACACATGAATTCAGTCGAAAGGGCAAAGTTGCAACTGTTCCGCTTGGTTACGCCGATGGGTTTTTTCGTTCTTTTTCCAATTCGGCTTTTGCTTATGTCGGCTCGGTAAAAGTTCCACTGATCGGACGTGTATCAATGGATCTAATCACTCTTGACGTTTCCGATGTAGCTGACAGTGCGCTCTATGTGGGTGCGCCAGTAGAAGTGCTAGGCACTCAACTCACAGTCGATGAAGTCGCACACAATGCGGGAACCATCGCGCACGAACTTCTCGCGGCGCTCGGCAACCGTTACAAAAGGTGCTATGTCTACAACCGCAGCGAACAGACACAAAACAAGTAAAGTCAGGCAATGTCTATTCCGAAGACGATCGGTATCGAAACAGAATACGGGATCACCCACCGCAACGCTGAATATATGAACCCGGTAACTGCGTCTGCTTTGCTGATCAATGCCTACCTCAACACTGTCAGAAAACGCAGCGAAGACCAAGCCACTGCTGTCAATTGGGACTTTATTGATGAAACTCCCGCTCTTGATGCCCGAGGATTTGTGGCTAGCGATGCGTTGACCCCTGAAGTTGAAACCCACCTAGTGAACGCGGTGCTGACAAATGGTGCCCGCTATTACGTCGACCACGCCCACCCAGAAATCTCCACACCCGAATGTGCTGATGCGCTGAGCGTAGTTTTATACGATCGCGCAGCGGAGTTGATTGCACAACGGTCTATGACTGCCGTCAACGAATTGTTGGAAGGCAACCAAGAAATCGTGCTTTACAAAAACAACAGCGACGGCAAAGGCAATAGCTATGGCTGCCACGAAAACTATTTGGTAGACCGCGCTACACCTTTCGGCCAAATAGTGGCGCATTGCACCAGCCATTTCGTGACCCGCCAGATTTTTTGCGGTGCCGGCAAAGTGGGGTCCGAACTCGCTGGTCAACGAACCGATGAGGTAACCTTTCAACTCACCCAACGAGCCGATTTTTTTGAAGAAGAGGTTGGCTTGGAAACCACCCTTAAGCGTCCCATAATCAACACTCGAGACGAACCACACGCGGATGCCCGCAAATACCGGCGCTTGCATGTGATTGTTGGTGATGCCAACCCTTCGCAGGTAGCTACCTTCCTCAAAGTTGGTACCACGGCAATCGTGTTGGCCTTGATTGAAGACGATGCGTTGCACCACAAGTTCTTATTGGCATCACCGGTGGCCGCGATTCGTCAGGTGTCACACGACTTGACCTTATCCGAGCCTCTTGAGTTGGTCGATGGTTCCACCGCAACAGCGCTTGAGACGCAATGGGAACTGTATGACCAGAGCCGAAAATATGTGGAAGCCAACGGTGCCGAAACAGTCGGTGGGGAAGTGGCTTTTCAGGTGTTAGACCGTTGGGAAGCCGTGCTGAGTGCGCTTGAAGTTGATCCGATGACACTATCTTCACAGTTGGATTGGGTGGCAAAGTATCGTCTCATTAACGGCTACCGAGAACGTCACGGCCTTGATTGGCAGTCTGCAAAGTTGCGCGCTCTCGACATTCAATATCATGATATGCGAGCAAATAGGTCTTTGGCGGCTAGAGTTGGCTTAGAAAAAATGGTAGACGATGCGCAAGCAACGAAAGCAATGCGCGAACCCCCAAACGACACCCGGGCGTTTTTTCGTGGCAAATGCATCGAACATTTCCCTTCCGCGGTCGTTTCGGCAAACTGGGATTCGTTGGTTTTTGATCTAGGTAACGACATGCTGCGGCGAGTGCCCATGACCGAACCATTGCGCGGTACGCGGGCATACTTGGGTAACTTATTTGATGAATGCCACTCCGCGACGGAACTACTTCGCCGCTTGAGTTCTTAGATTGGAGCAACAAATGGCCGAGCGTGAACAGATACGCAAACCACGACCAAGCAAGCCTCAACCGGTTGAGGAAGTGTCACCAGCCAACACCGAACGCGGCGAGGAAATCAAATCCGAGCTAGACGACTTGCTTGACGAGATAGACGAAGTGCTTGAAGCGAATGCGGAAGACTTCGTGAAAAGCTACATCCAAAAGGGTGGCCAGTGAACCTTCCAATGTTTGCACCCCACCAAGACCCTGGGCCAAATTTCTCCGAACTCCTGCGCCGCAGTGGATTCGAAAACCAAGCAACCATGCACCAAGCGTCCGAACACAAAGTACCTGTAGCGGACTACCGTCACGGCACAACATGTGTAGCACTGCGTTACGCGCGAGGAGTATTACTAGCCGGCGACCGCCGCGCCACCTCAGGGCATCTAATCAGCCATCGCAGCATCGAAAAGGTCTTTGCCGCCGACAAGCACAGCGGCATTGCCATCGCTGGAGCCGCGGGCCCGGCGGCCGAGATGGTTCGCTTGTTCCAACTACAGTTGGAGCATTACGAAAAGGTTGAGGGTTCCTCGCTAAGCCTTGAAGGAAAAGCCAACCAACTCGCGCAGATGGTACGTTCCAACCTTCCCGCAGCGATGCAAGGTTTAGTTGTCGTACCAATATTCGCGGGTTACGACCAACAACAAAATCTTGGGCGCCTGTTTGAATATGACGTGACCGGCGGGAAATATGAGGAAACCGAGCACGCCACCACCGGTTCGGGCAGTTTTCACGCGGGTACTGTGCTGAAACTTGGCTATAGCGCCGAGATGGATGTTGCTTCGGCCACCAACTTAGCCATCTCCGCCCTGTTCGAAGCAGCAGACGAAGATTCCGCAACCGGCGGCCCCGACCCGATACGTGGCATCTACCCAATNGTAGCCACGATCNCCGAGCAGGGNTATGCACGNATTGGCGATGCGGAATTGGCGGAGCGCACCAACGCCTTGATCGAACTCCGGCGAGCCAAGTGAGGTATTGGCAATGAACACACCGTTTTATGTGGCACCCGAGCAAGTAATGAAAGACCGTGCTGATTATGCACGCAAAGGTATCGCCCGAGGTCGCAGCCTCATCGCCTTCCGCTTCGATAATGGCATCGCCATATGCGCCGAAAACACAACTCCGACATTGCGCAAAGTGAGCGAGATATACGACCGTATGGCATTCGCAGGTGTAGGCAAATACATTGAGTTCGACCAACTGCGGATTGCAGGTGTGCGCCACGCCGACCTGAAAGGCTATGCATTTAGCCGAGGTGACGTTGATGCACGCAGCCTTGCTAACCAGTACGCGCAAATCTTAGGGCAAATCTTCACCCACGAAATGAAACCTTTGGAAGTAGAGATACTTGTTGCCGAGATAGGTTCAGACACCGGCCGCAACGACCAACTGTTTCATATTCTTTATGACGGCACGGTGATGCACGAAGACATGTCTGTGGTCATCGGCGGAGAAACCGAACCCATCGCAGAACGCTTCGGCACCCTCAACGAAGTAGTCGAACTTGACCAGGGATTGAAACGAGCCGTGGCGGCTCTGAGTGGCCCCGACCGTGTGTTGAACCCCAACGAACTTGAGGTAGCAGTGCTTGAACGGGGGATTGGTAGGCGCGCTTTTCGCCGCCTCGAAAACGCCGAAGTAACCACACTTCTCGCCGCCTAAGGCACAGACCGGCGCAACGAATTAAAGGTTATATCGGGCGGAATGGAACGGACATCTGCTCCGGGCATGGGTGCCCGCTGTGCTTGCGGAAGCGAACCGGAACACCTCGCCCCGGTTTCGCACGCAGCGGTTGTGGCGCGTTGACGGCACTTGGCTCGTGGGGTGTCGTGTCCCGAGTCGATGTTGAGAGCAACGGGTCGGGCCGCAACCGCCGTTGGTTCGCTGCCACCGAACTGCTCAACGCATGGAGTCCCTGTGTCCTGAAATAAGAATCGATCATTGATGGGAATCGAAGATCATAGGGAAAGCTGTACCCGCGTGTCACACCCACTTACTAGAGTATGGTCATGGTTAAGCATGCACCGGACAAACTCTTCGACTACGAGTTCGCGTCCCCTTTGCTGGCTCCGACACGCGAATCTCATAGCGGCGTGACACTGGTAGCGGTGGATCTATTCAGCGGATGCGGCGGGCTGTCAGCAGGGTTGGGGGACGCTGGTTTCGAGGTGGCCGAAGCATACGACTGTTGGCCCCAAGCGCTTGACACCTACCGCCGCAATGTTGGTTCCCACGCCATTGAGTTCGACCTGTCCGATACTGCTTCTGCTGCCAAACGGATCTCCCAGGTTGGTGTCGATCTGATCGCTGGGGCACCTCCGTGCCAGGACTTCTCAACCGCAGGCAAGCGCATTGAGGGCACACAAGCAAACCTCACCTCCGCGTTTGGTCGGATTGTCTGTGAATGTCAACCCGTAGCATTCCTGATGGAGAATGTGCCCCAAGTCCGTACCAGCACTACCTACCAGATGATGCGTAGCGAGGTGACTGCAGCCGGGTACTCATTAGTCGAAATGGTCCTTGACGCGAGCCGCTTCGGTGTGCCTCAACTACGGCGCAGGTTTTTTGCGTTTGGGTTTCTTGGCAACGGTGCAACCGGCTCGAATTTCGCTGAAGGTGTCAAGTCCCGCGAGACACCGCATCGGACGATCGTCAAGGAGTTCTTGGGTGACGAAATTGACATCGAATACTACTATCGCCACCCCCGCAACTATTCAAGACGGGCAGTTTTCTCCGTACATGAACCGTCGCCCACCGTGAGAGGGGTGAACAGGCCCGTTCCCCCGAACTATGCTGGAAACCATCTCGACAGTGCTCCACCGAACGAAGTGCGGCCCTTGACCACTCGAGAAAGGAGCCGGATACAGACGTTCCCAGCCGATTGGGAATGGGGAGGTGGCGACCGAAACGCCGATACCGAGTTGCAGATCGGCAACGCCGTGCCTGTGAAACTCGCGTCCCGAGTCGGAGCCGCCATTCGCGATGCCATCGCCCCATAGTCCATCGCTCAGCAATCCGTCGCTATACGGGATCACCGAAGCGTGTTGGCGAATCTCGTCACGGGTGGAGGAGAAAACCGACTCAAACCTGAACGCAGATTCGACGCTGCTTTTGTTGCGTATATGCTCCAGCACAGAAAGCAGCCATAACTCACTCCGAGCTATCGACCGGCTCTCGTGCTCCGTCCTCCCGACAGCTTTCGACACGCCACGGACAACCCCACACACGGATTCGCTTTCGCCGAGGCGATGACCGCCCCCAGCGGCGGGGNCGGCGCTTGAGTCCTAGCGCCGGTTCAGGGAGCAGCGGTTCTGGGAACACTGGCTTAGATTTCAGAAGGCTTATAGAGTAGTCTTCCGAAATGGACTTAGATTCGGAAGGTTTGCCGGGACGTGAAGATGAGGTGGAATGGAACGGACGTCTGGTCCGGGCATGGGTTCCTGCACTGCTCGGGGAGCGGCGGTTCGAGCTGTCGGGATCAACAATCCGGGCGGGAGAGCGGGCGTGTGCTGCTCTTCGGTTGTGCGAACTACGGATGCAGGATCATTGGGAGCCGATGGCCAGGCTGTTGCTGCGGAATGAGGCGATGGCGTCGTCAGGGATCGAGGGGCTGCGCGAGCCGATCGAATCTGTGCTGGTGGCGGCACGAACGGGCGGGGGCGGCAACGCCGGTTGGGTGGCCGACAATCTGGTGGTCATCGACAGGGCGCTCGACACGGCACACGAACCGCTGACAGTCGCCACTCTGCACAATTGGCACCGACAGCTCATGCGGCACGGAATGCTCCCGTCCGAAATGGTCGGAACGTTCCGCCCCGCGCTCGGCTGGGTGGGCGGAACCTCGCCTTTGAACGCGGCCTACGTACCACCGCCACCTTCGGAGATTCCACGATTGACCGACGACCTGATCGCATTCTCCAACGGCGAACCAGAACACCTCGACCCGGTATCGCACGCAGCGGTCATCCACGCCCAGTTCGAAGCGATCCATCCCTACGGAGACGGCAACGGGCGACTCGGACGGGTACTCGTCAGCCGGACGCTGCGCCGTAGGGGCGTGACACCACGCTCCACGGTGCCGATCAGCATGGCTGTCGCCCGCGACCACGGCGGGTATCTCGCGGGACTCCACCTTTTTGAACAGGGAACACCCGACCCCTGGATCACTTGGTTTGCGGAGGCCGCTGTGAAGGCCGCCCTCACGACCGACCAGATATATGACCGGATCCGAGCACTCATTGCTCAATGGGAACAAGCCATCTCCGGTTTCCGAGCCGATCATACCGCGCGGGACCTGCTCGCGCATCTGCCGGCGCACCCGGTCCTGAGCGCCGCTGATGTGGCCGGGCTGCTCGGAGTCAGTGAACGTAGCGGGCGTGGCGCGTTGACGGCACTTGCCTCGCGCGGTGTCGTGTCCCGTGTCGATGTCGAGAGCACCGGGTCGGGCCGCAACCGCCATTGGTTCGCTGCCACCGAAGCGCTCAACGCATGGAGTCCCTGAGACCTGAAATCCAATTCGGCGCTACTCGAAACCTTGACTCCACCCTGAAACGCAAAAGCGCCAGATTCCCTCCGTCCACCGAAACAGCAACGTACGCCAGATTCGCCTTCTTGATAGATGCCATGGCGGGGGAACCTTGGTGAATACCTTGACACGTGGAGATATGGTTATGGGCTGTGCAGCGACGTATCTACGGNATTGAAAATGAATATGGAGTTACCTGCACCTTACGCGGCAGACGGCGCTTAAGCCCNGATGAGGTCGCACGTTACCTGTTTCGCCGGGTTGTTTCGTGGGGACGCTCAAGCAACGTCTTTTTGGGCAACGGTGCCCGACTCTACCTAGATGTTGGCAGTCACCCCGAATACGCCACCCCTGAATGCGATTCATTACATGACCTCACCGCGCACGACAAAGCTGGCGAACGTATCTTGGAACAGCTCCTCGTCAGCGCCGAAACAGAACTCGCCGATGAAGGCATCCACGGCGACATTTACCTATTCAAGAACAACACCGATTCCGCGGGAAACAGCTACGGCTGCCACGAAAACTATTGTGTCACCCGCAACGAAAACCAAGCCTCGTATCAAGAGGTACTGATTCCGTTTCTGGTTAGTCGTCAAATCATCGCCGGTGCCGGGAAAATCTTGCGAACCGCGAGGGGAGCTAGATACTGCGTTAGCCAACGTGCTGAACACATCTGGGAGGGGGTCTCGTCAGCCACAACCCGCTCACGACCCATTATCAACACCCGAGACGAGCCCCACGCTGACCCCGAGCGATACCGCCGCCTGCATGTGATCGTAGGCGACTCCAACATGAGCGAATACGCCACCTTCCTCAAAGTCGGAATTGCTTCTTTGATGCTGCGAATGCTCGAAGAACCAAAGGTGGTGTTGCGTGATATGACCCTAGAAAACCCTATTCGCGCAATCCGTGAAATCAGTCACGACATCACCTGCCGGCGCAGTATCCGGCTCGCCAACGGGCGTGAAGTATCAGCACTCAACATTCAAAGCGAATACCTGCAACGAGCCATCCGCTTCGCGGAGCACCACGAACTAGGCGACGAAGAACAGTTGGCATTGCGCATGTGGGAACATTGCATAACACAAATCGAAGACGACCCCCTGAAGCTAGATCGAGAACTTGATTGGGTCATCAAATACAAGTTGATAGAAAACTATCGCGCCCGCAAGAACCTCGAACTAACCGATGCCAAAGTCGCTCTAGTCGATCTGCAATACCACGACGTGAACCGCGCCAGAGGGCTTTATTATCGCCTGCAACAGCGAGGATTGGTTGAACGCATGGTAACCAACAAAGCAATCTCGCAAGCTGTTGAAAACCCGCCAAATACTACCCGCGCCAGACTAAGAGGCGAATTTATTCGCCGCGCCAAAGAACAACGACGAGACTATACAGTCGATTGGGTGCATCTAAAGCTCAACGACCAAGCCCAACGCACGGTCTTGTGTAAAGATCCGTTCAAAGCCCAAGACGACCGTGTAGATAAACTGATCGCGTCGCTATAGCAAACTAGAGGAGGCAGGATCCACACCAATGGACAAACTTGAACGCCTCTTAAACCTCACCGCCGCGCTGCTGCACACCTCACGACCTCTCACGGCACAAGAATTGCGTAAACGAGTTGGCGGTTACCCCGAAGCGAAGGTCGCATTTCGGCGCACCTTCGAGCGCGACAAAGACGACCTACGCAGCATGGGAATCCCGTTGCGAGTCGAACCCATTTCGGGGACCGACCCACCTATCGATGGCTACCGCATTCTGCGCTCAGAATACACCGGCCACAACCTGCAGTTTGAACCTGATGAGTTAACCGCGCTGAATATGGCCACCAACGCAGTGCGACTTGACGGGGGAGCAACAGGTCTGCTCAAACTCGGTGGTTCGACCACACAACTAGAAGCAGCGGAGATCGGGCGCGTCCCTTTCAACGAAAAACTCGCGCTGCTTATCACCGCGGCCGCCGAAGGCCGTGCCGTTGGTTTCACCTATGCTGACCTTGACCGATTGGTTGAGCCTTGGCGTTTGTCTTTCGTTAAGGGTCACTGGTATTTGGCTGGATGGGATTGCGTACGCCACGACCAACGCCTCTATCGAGTTGACCGCATTGCCAGCCAAGTGGACCTGCGTCAGCACGCCACCCAACCACGAGCTACGCCAACCGACCCAGCGAATTTGCGCATGTGGGAACTAGGCGACGAAGAGCCGCAGCGTGTACGGGTTATGGTTGATGCCGACCATGTCGCTTACTTCTGTTACCTGATGGGAGAAGACCCAAACCACTACGACCCGGCCACGGGAATCACCTTTGAGGTGCGCAACGTTGCTGCCTTCCGTTCGTTGATTCTCAATTTCGCTGAACATGTGGAAGTGATTGAACCGGCCGCAGTGCGTGCGGATATGGTGCGGTGGTTGGAAGCGCTGACATGAAAACTCAAATGACCGCCACTGAACGGATGAGCCGACTTTTGGCGGTGGTTCCATGGGTTGTGGAACGACAAGGTGCCCCCCTTGATGACATAACAACTCGCTTCGACTACCCGAGAGAACAACTCATCAAGGACCTAACCGAAGTGTTGTTTTTCGTGGGGGTGCATCCCTTCACGCCAGATGCTTTAATCGAGGTAGACATCTCCGATGACATCGCGCAAATCAGTTATGCCGAATGGTTTTCACGGCCACTGCGTCTTACCCCAAGTGAAGCAACTCGTTTATTGACCGCCGGACGTTCTCTGCTCATGCACCCTTTCGCAACAACCGATGAACGCAGCGAGGCGGCCAGTCCACTGTTGCGGGCCTTGACTAAACTCGAAATGGCCTTAGGAACTGCGGCCGACCAAGCAGTGGAGGTGCAGCTCGGGAGCGCCCCTTTAGACACGCTCGAAACATTGCGAACCGCAATCAATCAACAACTAAAAACCGAAATTGAGTACTACACCTTTAGCCGCAATGAACTCACCAAGCGCACTGTTGAGCCATTTAGGCTGTTTAGCGACAAGGGCGAATGGTATCTTCAGGCTTGGTGCCATCTAGCCAACGATGAACGCATTTTTCGGGTAGACCGCACTATCACGGCACAACTGAGCAACGAACCCGCCCGAGAGCCAACGAGCACACGTAACAGAACCCTTGAACCGCAAAAAGACAACCCACGAGTGCTGTTGCGTTTGCACCCCTCATGTGCTTGGGTAACCGAGAACTATCCAACTGTCTCTTCGCAAACCGACACCGACGGCAACTTGGAAGTGGAGATGCTGGTGTGGTCTCAAGATTGGCTTGAACGTTTGATGTTGCGACTCGGCGACCAAGCAGAAATCATCAACATTGATGCCCCATATTCAGCTTCGTTGGTAAGTACAGCAGCCCAGAAAGTGCTTGAACGCTATCGTGAGCTTCGCTAGCGCTTAGCGACACAAGACTATCGCGCCAAAGTTGGCGGTATCGTCGTGACCCGTGACTAACACCGAGGCTTCGCCTCCCCTCAATGTGCAAGAAATCGATGTGAACAAGATCGATGATGTGAACAAGATCGATGCAGAGGTAGACGAAAACGATGCGGAACCAATTGATGACCCCGGGCAAGAAAACGCCGACCCGCCCAACCTGGTACGCACGCTTGCCGAATGGATTTTGATCGCCATTATTGCCTTAGGAATATCACTACTTATCCGTTCGTTTTTGATGCAGGCATACTATATTCCATCTACTTCTATGGCTCAAACTCTACAAGGCGACGATCGAGTGCTCGTCAATAAACTGAGTTACCGTTTCGGTGATGTCGGATATGGTGACGTGATCGTCTTTGCTAGGCCAGCCAATGCGCCTGGCACCATCAATGATTTCATCAAACGAGTAATCGCATTGCCAGGCGACACGGTCAGCTTTGCGGGAGGTCAGGTATACGTCAACGGTGAGCCCTTAGACGAACCGTACGTTAACGGATCCCCAACCTATGTGAACGGCCGAGTGATGAATTGCGCAAACGAAACGTACCGAATCGACACTTGCCTAGTGCCATCCGGCATGGTGTTTGTGATGGGTGACAACCGGCTAGCGAGCACGGATTCTCGTTTCTTTGGACCGATTGAGATGGATTCGATCGTGGGTCGAGCCTTCATCAAGATTTGGCCTCCGGGCAGTGTTGGGCTTTTGTGACGGCAAGCATCCCCGCAATATCCTCCCCATAAACGGCATCAACGCCCATATTGAGCACCGCAGCTAGCTGATGATCGAATTGCAGATCGGATGCAAAAGCCAGAACCTCAAATCGGTGAAACAACGCAACCAATCCAGCGGTCCACTCACTGTGGCGAAGTTTCACCGCGTCTATCCCAGCCTCTCTGAGTTGCGCCGCGCGGCGCTCCGGCCCGCGCGGCAACGCAGCCAAGCTAGCCGAGTTGACTAGCCGCACTTCAGTTGCCTCAAGATGGCGCACTGCTAAGGCCTCAAAGTTGCTGTGACAAACCCATAACCGTGGCCGTGGTTGTTGGGCCCGCGCAGTTTCGACAACTGCGCCAAAGTGGGTCTCATCTTTGAGTTCAACGCTGAGTTCGATGTTTTGGCCGACGAGTTCACACAACTGGCGCAAACTCGGGGCAGCAATGTCACCAATGTCGGCAATGGCAGCAATATCAGCATTGCCCGCGATGTCGGCGTTGTCGGCGTTGTCAGAAGCACCCTCACGGTTTCGCCATTTTTTGCGAAACCGCCGACCCACAACGGCAGCATCAAGATGCACTTCGCTACCGTGCAGCACGGCGCGCGCCGCTACACCATTCGCACCAAGAGCAACCGCTTGGGTATAGAAGTCGAGCGGGCGTAGTTTGTTTGGGGTTGGCTGCGCGAAGAGGATCGCTGGCCCTGCTAAAGGTGCATAACGTGGACTCATTGCTGTAAGTATGGTCGCTAGGGCATCAAGTCACGACCCCGCCAGTAACGCTGCGCTCAGGTGACGCTAGGCTCAGGTGATGACTTGGAGTTTATTGTTGATGGCTGCGGTTGTGGTCTTGGCGCTGCTCGCACTGCTAGTTTCGGTGCAACAAATCGGCAAAGAAATAGCTCGGTTGCGTTCCTCAATCCGCAAAGCAGGCGCGGCTGCCGTGGCCGCCGATGAACTGCGCCAGCACAGCGCCGCAATAACTACTGAAGCAATCGAACAGAAATTTGCTGAACGGATTGGTCGCCTACGTGTAGGCCGTTCTCAACACGGTTGGTAGGCTCAAATTATGGGCAATATCGGAGGCATGGAAGTAGTGGCCATTTTGTTGTTGGCGCTCATTGTGCTAGGTCCCCAGAAACTCCCAGTGGCGGCACGACAAGTTGGTCGAATATTCAACGAGATCAAAAAGGTTTCTAGTGGTTTCCAACAAGAGATGCGTGAAGCAATGCAAGACCCGCTTGTCGAAGCAGAAGCTCGAGCCCAAGGAGCACGCATCACCAAACCCAACGAACCTCCCGACATCCCCGAGACTGATCCTCCCAACGCAACAAATAACCAAACCTTAGGTTCATAGGTTCATGAGCAACAAAGAGTCGTCAATGACTTTGATGGAACACTTGACCGAACTGCGTCGCCGTTTAATCATTACCGTTGCGGCAATTGGTGTCGGCGCCATCGTCTGCTGGTTCGCTTACCCATGGATACTTGAATTTTTGCTGGAACCGTATTGCCGTTCGTTGCCTGAAGCAGACCGCAACGCCACCGAAGTGTTTGGCAGCGGTTGCCAACTCTACGCACGCAACCCCTTCGAGCCCTTCAGTGTGCGTATTTCGGTTGCTGGATACGGCGGTTTGATATTGGCTGTTCCAGTCGTCTTGTGGCAAGTCTGGCGCTTCGTTGCCCCAGGATTATTTTCACACGAAAAGCGTTTCGCCGTGGCCTTCATGGTGAGCGGAGTGACGTTGTTTTTTGCGGGTGCGGCGCTGGCCTACTGGAGCATCCCTCGAGCGCTTGAATTCCTATCTCAACTAGGTGGCGAAAACTTGGTTGAGTGGTACGCACCCAATGAATACTTGGGTTTCGTGATCAAAATGATCGTGGCTTTCGGAATAGGTTTCGAGTTCCCAATCGCGCTGATCTTCCTGCAAATACTCGGCATTGTCGACAACAAAACGCTGCGTAATGGTCGGCGCTACGCAGTGGTAGGCATCGTGGCCTTAGTAGCGGTAATCACACCCAGCGGCGACCCATTCACGCTCGGCGTTTTGTCTGTCCCCATGTACATCTTTTATGAGATCGCAATCTTGTTTGGCCGTATCCGCAACCGACGAGCCAAGAAGCAACTCGAAGCGCAGTGAACATACGCAAAGGCCATGATTGGGGCGAACCGGCGGACATACCAGCCAATGCCTGTTTCGTGAACAATGATGCCGAAGCCAACGCAGTGATTAGCACAGCACGCCGAGCCGGCCGCTCAACACCACCGCTATGCCTACTCGGCGGCGACCTGGCCCGCACAGTCGGCGTGCATAATAATGCGGCTCGCCTCAGAGCAGGGGAGGGATCACATCTGCGCATCGACTTAGGTGAAGCGCTGCTTGACGGACGCATCTACTACTTCGTGGCACATCTCGTGGCGCGGCACTCATGGTGGCGCGGCCCGCTGCTAGTAGCCGCCAACGCGGCCTTTATCGGCAATTTCAACGTGGCCCCAAAAGCGCACCCCGGCGATGGCCTACTAGAAATCATTGAAGCTAACCCAACGTTGAGCGAACGCCTCAAAGCACGCGCCCGGCTACCCTCGGGAACACATCTGCCGCACCCGCAAATCAAATTACGGCGCAGCAAAGCAACCCAGTTAGAACTGGCGCGTCCAACCCCCATACGCGTCGATGGGATCGATGTTTCGGCTGCCACCCGGCTTAGCATTCGAGTTGAAGCAGCGGCGCTAGACATCTGGGTTTGACATCTGGGTGTGAACAACAAGTTCCGCGCTAATCCGTCTAGGCTTGAGGCATGGATGCAACGCAAGCGAAGCAAGCCGTGCGCGCCGAAGTTGAACGGTTAACTCCACAGTTACTCGACATCTCTCATTCGCTACACGCCAACCCCGAACTCGGATTCGAGGAACACCACGCGCATGAAATACTCAGCGCGGCACTTGAAGACGAAGCGCTCTCCGTTGACCGTGGTGCCTACGATTTACCAACGGCTTTCGCGGCGCGTGCAGGCACTAGCGGCCCTGCGATTGCGGTGTGTTGCGAATACGATGCGCTGCCAGAGATCGGCCACGCTTGTGGGCATAACGTAATCGCCGCTGCCGGTCTTGGTGCCGGCCTAGCCGCAGCAAAAGTAGCCGACGCATTGAACGGGCGGGTTGCGATACTCGGAACTCCAGCCGAAGAGGGCGGCGGAGGCAAAGAGTTCATGCTACGGCGTGGTGCCTTTGATGATGTTGACGCGGCCATGATGGTGCATCCCGCCGACCACGACATCGCAACCATGCAAATCATCGCCTGTCAAGCCGTCGATGTCACCTACCACGGCAAAGCGGCGCACGCAGCAGCAGCCCCAGATCAAGGACGCAACGCCTTAGACGCCGCAGTGCTCGGCTACAACGCGGTAGCTGCCTTACGCCAACACATCCGCCCCGATGAACGCGTCCACGGCATTTTCACCGATGCGGGCGACAAACCCAACATCGTGCCTTCAAAAGCAGCCGCTCAATGGTATGCACGTTCAGGCACGCTCGACAGCTTGGAACGCCTCAAAGAGCGCCTCAGCGCTTGTCTAGCAGCTGGAGCCGCCGCAGCGTGTTGCGAGATGCATAGCATCTGGAGGGACCCGCCATTTTTCGATATGATCGACAACACACCACTACTTGAACTTTACGTAAATAACTCCACCGAAAACGGACGTTTCGTGCATCCCCAAGACGCTTCCAGAGTAGTTGTCGGCAGCACCGACATGGGCAACGTCAGCCATAAAGTCCCCGCGATTCATCCCCTGATCAAAGTCGCGCCGCAAGGAACCGCAATTCACACATCTGAATTCGCGCAAGCCGCGCGGTCTGATCTCGCCGACCAAGCGGTGGTCGACGGCGCGATAAACATGGCAATGACTATCGTAGACTGTTGGACAAAACCCGAAGCCCTAACGGCTATCCACGACTCCTTTCCAAACAACGAATAAAGTCAACGAATATGACGGTCTACATCGCTGAGGAATTCAGTGCCGACGAAGCTGACATTCTGCGTCGCTATTTCACCAACCTTGACCAACCCGTGTTTGCGTTAGTGAACCTTCCTGAAGTTGTGAAAGGCGCACTATTCGCACGCTACTCACGCTCGCATCTAAGCCTGCGCCGCTTATTCCTCCAAGAATTCGTGGGCGACTTAGACATCGAAGGCGACCAAACCATTGATGCCACAGTCGGTTTACGCCGCGCCGAAGAACTCTACGACCGAGTCTTCTTCGAATACGGTGACGATAGCGTGGCCCAACTCGGCGGTGTGCATCTCGCCTGCGAGCAGGCATCTAACGTCCTCACGAAAATCTTGGAGTGGGGACGCCTCATGGCCTACCTTGAACAGAGCACCCGCTACATCGCCTACGACCAACGCTTAGGTGGACGATTCCGCTATTACCGCGAACCGCACATAATGAATTCGCCGCTAGGCACGCGCTATGTGGCCGACATGGACCGCATCTTCGACCTCTACTCCCAACTCGTCCCAGAAATGCAAAATTATTTTCGCGAAGCGACACCTAAGAACAGTGGCGACAGCGACTTCGCATACCGCCTCGCCATAAAAGCCAAAGCTCTTGATACTGTGCGCGGCATGCTGCCCGCAGCTTCCCTATCGAACGTGGGCATATTCGGTTCGGGTCAGGCGTACGAAGCGCTGCTGCTGCGTATGAGAAGCCATCCGTTACCCGAATCACGCGCTTACGCCGAGTTGATGTTGACCGAACTGCGCAAAGTAATCCCTTCCTTTCTGAAGCGTGTTGACCTACCCGACCGAGGAGTGCGCATCACCAATTATCTCAGCGACACACGAGAATCGATGCAAGCAGTTGCCGACACATTGTTCGCTAATGACACTGGGGGAGTGGTAGACGATGATGTTGTCGACCTGATCGACTTCGACCCTGACGGCGAACTGAAAGTGGTTGTGGCTTGCCTCTACCCGTTCACCTCGTTGTCAGAACGCACGCTCGAAGCCCGCGCGTATCAAATGACCACACAAGAACGACTTGGCGTGCTCAAGGCCTACATTGGGCAGCGAAATAACCGCCGCCAGCGCCCCGGGCGAGCATTCGAACGCACCAACTATCGCTTTGACGTGTTGTCGGATTATGGGGCGTTCCGAGACCTGCAACGCCATCGGATGCTCACCATCGAATGGCAGCCACTTTCGCCAAGACACGGATACGCCACTCCCGAAGCTGTCCGCTCCGCCGGTTTTACCGACCAATACCGCGCTGCCATGGCACGTTCCGAAGCCCTTCATAACCTGCTCGAAGAAGACTTTCCAGAGAGCGCCTGCTACGCCGTGTCGTTGGCTTATCGCATCCGCTACGCCATGCAGTTCAACGCTCGCCAAGCAACCCACATGCTCGAGTTGCGAACCACACCACAAGGCCATGAGGCGTACCGACGCATCTGCCAACGCATGCATACCCAAATCGCCGAAAAAGCTGGGCACGTAGCGTTGGCCGAAGCGATGCGTTTCGTGAATCAAGACTCTGACGCTTCACTGGGGAGGCTCGCGGCCGAAAAAGCTGCCGAAAAACGCCGACGAACCCGTGATCTTGGATAATTGCACTTTTCTCTTTTGTATGGTTGCGTTGCGCTGAGTATTGTCTATGCTGCGCGTCAACATATTCGACTAACAGGAACTCAAGGTGAGTAACAATCTTTCCGAAAACGAAGACAACCTAGCCACAACCGGCAACTCCGACGCGCCAGATGACGATAAACCGAAAGTCATCAGCCTTGAAGAGGTGGAGGAACTTGACGACGACGAAGAAGACGAAGAAGTCGAAGCCGACCTCGATGCCATTCTCAAAGAACGGATAGCCGCTGGTGACGACGAAGAAGACGACGAGGACGACGAAGAAACACCTGCGGTACGCACCGGGTCTGGCGTGCCCGGCGATGTTGAATCTGTGATCGCCCGAGGCGAGAACGAGTTTTCATGTCCACACTGCTTTTTGTTGGTCAACAGCGCAGCCGTTGTCGACAATGAATGCCCGCATTGCGGCGGACCACTCGATCAACTATGAGAGGTGAACTATGAGAAGTGACAGCAAATCAAGCGAATCCGGGCAATCCGGCGATAGCGGCGGTGGTGGCGATAACGGAGATAACGGCGAACTCGCTGAGCAGTTGCTTGACCTATTGGTGTATGCGCCGATCGGGTTAGCACTAGAAGCCAAAGACCTGATNCCCAAACTTGTTGACCGGGGCAGGGGACAGGTTTCCCTGATGCGTCTGGCTGGCAAGGTTGCGAGCAACCGGGGGCGCANNTACAGCAAACCGGAACCTTCTGTGACCATGCCAATTGCAGATTACGACACGTCTACGGCTGCGGACTTGTTGCCGAAGTTGGCAACCTTAAACCGTGATCAACTCACATATGTGCTTGAGTATGAACAGCAAAATCGCAACCGCAAGACTGTTGTCAACCGTATAAACGCGCTGCTCAAAGAAAAAACCCAAACGACAAGTTAGCCATGGATATCAGCGCACGTCGGGCGACCGACACCGACGTTGTGGACGTTGCCAAATTGTGTGCTAGCGCCATTGAAGAACTGCGTCCACACCGCGGCGGTGCTGTTTGGGCCTTGCGCGAAGCTCGTCGGGAGCCTTTGCAGATGAGCTTACAGGCCACCATGGATGAGGGTTTACTCGCCGTGGCCTGTATTGACGAGGCGATCGTGGGTTACGCCGGAGTTGATTTGCTGCCACTACATGACGGAACTGTGCTTGGTCGCCTCAACGACATCTATGTCATGCCGGACGCGCGCGGCGTGGGCTGCGGCGAAGCCTTAATCAAACTGGTTGAGAGTTGGTGCCTTGAGCAAGGTTGCATTGGTATCGATTCGCTGGCGCTACCAGGAGATCGTGCGACCAAGAACTTTTTTGAGACTTTCGGTTTAGTCGCTCGAGCGATCCGCGTGCATCGTTCCTTTACGAAATTAGCTTGATTGCGGCACCGGCGGTGGGGGAGGCGGAGGCGCTGGTGGCGGGGGAGGCGGAGGCTTCGCTTGCGTGGATTCTGCGTTTTTTCTTGGTTTTGTTGGTTTTGCTGCAATGCCGAACTGCGAGGCAATCTGGGGTATCTTGGCTGCCAATTTGCGGAGCGTGGCGAGCAACTGTTCGTTAGGTTTTTCTGGGCAGCTTTGAGGTCTGACCGCGGTGCGAACTGGCGAGTACGCCACCGCGTCAATGAGCATTGACCAGCGTTGTTGAGAGGTGTCGCTCGTTAAAGAATTGGATGCGGCCTCGCTAAGGCGTTCAGCCATATCTGGTGGTAGCGGGGAACCTGCTTTGGGAGGGCGACTGCTGCGCGCAAGCGCCCGGACGGTGCGACCTTCTGTTAGGTCTTGGGCGATTTCGTTGAGCCAGACGCGATGTTCGCGTTCTACTCTTTCGGTTAGTCCGGCTTGGATCTTACTGGCGAGTTCACGTGAGGTTTCGTCTCTCGCAGCGCTGTCGGCTGCGACTATAACCGTACGAATGTCGCGCAGATCTACCGTGTCTATCTTGGCGTACGCTTCTTCAGCACGGTCACGCCATTCCGCCGCTTTTAATATTGGTGCCAATTTCTCCGCTAACGCGATCAATGGTTCAGATTTGACTTGTGGTATTCCGTCCGCTTTGGCCAAGGTGTTCATGCGTTGGATGCTCTTGCGCAATCCACCGACACCACCTCGCAGTACTTCGGCGGCTAGTTCTTGGCTAATCTCCGGTAGTTCCTTGAGCGCGGCGCGGCTGTTCTTGTTTTTGGGCCGTAGCCGTGGCGCTCGAGGCGCGGAGTTCGGCCTGGGTCGCTCATTGGTCGCGCGATGTTTGTCTTTTTTGCGCTTGTGTTGCGAGGTTGCGGTTTGGCGTTCGGCGCGTTCGGTTTGATGTCCGCTTTTTTTGTGTTTGCGTTTGTCTTTGGGCTGCGTTTCTTGTTTGGTGTCGCTTCTGCGTTTGCCGTCTTTGCGAATCTTGTTTGCTGAACCTCTAGCACGGGAGCGAACTTTGTTGGCAACTTGGGAGGTCACTAATGGTTGTGTTTTGGATGCGCCGAGTAGTTGCAGGGTTTCGCCGCGGCTTTTCGGGGCGCGGGTTGGAAGTACTGCGGTTATTTCGAGGCCGTCAAGGCTCGCTTCAGCTTCGACCCTTATGGTGTCGCCAACGGAGGAACCTTGGGGCAACAATTCTGCATCCACAAGCCCTTTGGGCTCTTTTGCGCCAGCGGCACGCCAAGTCCACTTGCCATCAGCGCGATCTGAGGTCAATTCGATTTCTAGTCTGCGAGACACAACCAAGTACCGTAGCGGACAAAGCGTTGTCTGCCACCCGCGCCCACCACAAACTGACTTGCCTAAACCGCCTGAAATCTACGTTATGTCAAGTTGGAGGGTTTTCAGCCTTGAGACTTGTCAGACGATTGACCCATGAAGGTCAACCGAATGGCCGCCGTGATCATCAGTTGTCCAGTTCGCTTGATCTTGAGGTCGCACTGGTTCAGATAGTTCCATACGCCAGGCCAACATCAGCGAACGGTCGTCGGATACCGCGGCAACGACACCAATGTCACTTTGGATTACTTGTAGGTCTGGGGGATTGGCCCTAGGTGAAAGCAATTGACCCCAAGCGAAACCGCGTTTACGGGTAGAGAATTGAAAGAAGTCGATTGCGGCAATTCCTGGGTAAGCATCGTGTACTGGTTCGATCCTTGACAAAACCTTGAGTAGGTCTTGTGGTGTTGCATCAGACTTCTCAAGCAAACTCTCGATTCGTTCATTGGCGGCTTTTTTCAACGCCCATCCGGATTCGTTAGTGCCTATTTCGCCGAGCACACTTTGCCCCGCCACATCCACCACCCACAACCGATCGGATTCGTTAGTGCCTATTTCGCCGAGCACACTTAGAGCGAAATCTGTGCGTGCCCCGTAAACATCGCTTCCGTCATGTCGGCTCTTGTGGATCACCGCATACCTTTCTGCGGTGTCGTGGTCTGGGTCTGGGTAATCTCCAACGACACGATCACGAAACGAATCCTGCCAAAT
>JGI24795J26692_1000341_pt1 | contig 27815 bp, 25 predicted proteins | sample PinacodermBB_FD_26692 | JGI IMG/M metagenome (IMG submission 26692)
GCGAGTCAGGCGGTGTTCGCCCGCTATCTAAACGTGACCACGGGTCTGGTGAGCCAGTGGGAGCGCGGCGAGAAGCGCCCGCGCGGCGCGTCGCTGAAGCTGTTGACGCTGGTGGCGAAGAACGGCCTCGGGGCGGTCGCGTGAAGCCAAATGCGGCATGCGACGACTGGAATACGATCGAATCCGGTGACTATTCGATTACGGAATTTATGTCGGGAAAATAAAGACAATAAAATCAGCGTATTAGGTGGCTAAGTCGCACAAGTGTGGCGCAGATCGTGCATCCGAGGACCGGGCAGGCCGGGACTTCCACGCAGCCCACACTCTCGCGCCAGCAGCAGGAAGACACGGTTGACCGTGCTGTAGGGCAGTGTGCGGCCGTCTTCGGTCGGGAACAGAGCANCNGCGGCGTCACCGCGTCGGAGGCGAACCGACAGATAGGAGACCAGGGCCGCCNGGGTGCTGTCATGTATTGGGAGCATGCGGCTCTTGCGGAACTTGGTCTGCAGGATGAGCAAGCCGTCGTCCGTCACATCCTTGACCCGCATGGACAAGGCTTCGGAGATNCGCATGCCGGTTGCCGCAAGCAGTCCGATCAAGGTCGCATACATCAGTGGCCTGAAGGATCCGGCAGGCTTCAATCGGGAAGCCGCCGACATCAATCGGGCAATGTCTTCGTCCGCGTAAATATGCGGTCGCCTGCGCTGGTAGCGCCCGCGTCCCAGAGCATCCGCTGCCGGAACCTCGTGGCGAGGGTCTTCGGCCTGCATCGCCAAAGCGAAGCGGCGCACGGTCAGCAACCGATTGCGCCGTTGATGCTGCGAAGGAGCGCATGCCGCCCAGTCGACCACTCGACAGGAACGAACTGCCTCGTCCCCGTGCGCTTCGGCGAAGGCCGTGAAGCTCCTGAGCAATATGGCCGGCGTGCGGAACTTGAAGCCCAGTGTACGCCGAAGTTGGACGTAGCGTTCAACATCCCGGTTCAGCATGACGAGACCTCCGGCCACGGCTGGACGACCTGCCTCAGCATGGCAAGATCGACCTTGGCGTAATGGGCGGTCGTATCGGGAGAGCTGTGCCGAAGGACGGCGCCGATGGCCTCGAGCGTTGCGCCTTCCCGGAGCATCGAGGTCGCAGCCGAATGCCTCAAGAGATGTGCGCCGGAAGACGGCGGATCCGGGATGCCGGCGCGCCGGATTGCACTTCGCACAATACTGGACACCGTGCTTCGGTGATTGAGAGGTCGAAAGGGGGCTACGGACCGCAGAAAGACGAGTTCGTCATCTACCGCCGGGCGTATCCGTTCGAGGTAATCGTGCAGAGCGTCTCCGGCGTCCTGCGGTAACGGGAGATCGGTCTCCTGCCGGCTTTTGCCGCGAACGCGCAGGGTTCCGTGCGCCCACGCAATATCGTCGAGACGCATATCCGCAATGTCTCCGGCCCGCAGGCCAAGACGCGCCACCAGCAGCAGGATTGCGCGGTCGCGGACACCATGTGGCTTCGTGAGGTCGCAGGACGCAATCAGCCGCTCGATATCGGCCTTCGGCAAATAACGCGGCATTGTCGACAATCGCCACTGGGGGATCGTCGGAACTGCTTGATCGAGCCATGGCTGGCAGGCACCGCGGGCCACAAGGAACCTCAGATAGGCACGGAGCGCCGCGGTCATTGCCCTCGCGGAAACGGACGAGTTCGCCTGAGCCATCGCGAGTACGACCCGCCTGATCAGGCCGGCATCGTAGACGGCCGGGTCCTCACCCAGTTCGGGCAACAAACGCATGATCATGCTTCGATGGCGCATGATCGTTCGTTCCCGGAGACCCGAGCGGGAGAAGCAATTCGAGCGCGAGCGCAGTCACCGGCTACACGTCGAGCGCAACGACCTCACGCCCGAAGTGGAAATCTTTCGATCCCAACGAATGGGAACTTTTGAGTCCCAATTGACATCGAGGCCCGCCGGGCCGCCGGCCTATGCATCCGCTGCGGCAACGCCCCGCCGGCGGAGGGCCGGGCGATGTGCGAGCCGTGCCGTGAGGACCGGCGGCAGGCGAAACGCGCGCGCCATGCCGAGCGCCGGTCGGAGGGCCTCTGCGTCCAATGCGCGACGCCCGCGCCTGGCGGCAAGGCCTATTGCGATTCCTGCGCCAAGACCCGCTCCAGGCGGCGCAACCTCAAGGCTAAGCGGGAAGCCAACCGCCGGCGCTACGCCGAGCGGCGTGCACGGGGCGACTGCACCAGCTACGGCAAGCCGGCCAACGGGGCGGCCGAGTGCCGGGCCTGCTGCGACGCCGCGCGCCCACTACGACGCCCGCCAGGCCGCCGGGGTCTGCATCAAGTGCAAGACGCCCACCTACGGCGGCGCAGCCTACTGCGCGCCCTGCGCCGTGGCCAAGGCCGGGCGCCGCGACCGCGACCGCGACCGCGAGGCGGAATACGCAGCCCGGCGCCGGCGCTATGCCGAACGGCGAGCCAGGGGCCGCTGCGTTGAATGCGACGTGCCGTCGCCGGGGGTGGACCGGCAACTGCCACGCAATGGTTCCCAATTGCACGATCGACGGAAGCGATGTCAGGCGCAAACAGCACGTCATGCTCGCGCCGGGATGAACTGTGGATAAAGCCGAGAAGGACATCGGATGCCACGCGCCGCGGGCCCTCATGGAGATGCGCGGACCGGGTCCATATCGCTTGCGCGAGCTCTCTTGCGGATGTGGTTGGAAGGGCCGGGGTACTCAGAGGCACCCATCCCGACCCTCCCGGTCGGTCGCCCACCAAGTGCGGGCACGGGCTGCCGACATCAAAATTTCTTTCCCAAATAGGCAATGAAGATAACCAGCGCGCCAGCGCTGACGACAAGGATGAGGAAAATCCAGAATGGGTCCATCCCTCCCTCGGCATTCAGCATCGACCCGGACAACAGGTCGGAACGACGGCGCAGGCGACAATCGGGAACTACGACTAACCGCGCCCGCGCGGCCTTGCGCGCAATCTCGTTGCTACGACCGGGGTCAGCGCTGCCTTTCGCGCCGTCGCCCCGGCCAAACCGGACTTGCGCTTGGCGGCTGCTTCAGCTTCGGGTCCTAGATGTCGCCGACCGCGATCCGGCTGACCATGACGACGCAGCCAAGCACGTCAGGCAGGCGCTTCTGTCCTTGCGGTCTTTCGAGCGCATCCATCGTTCCCGACACGGTATCGTTCTAGAGAAAATGCCAGTATTGTCAATGATCTGACGTCCACTTGCCGCGGCGCCACCCCCTGCCCTACCGCCTGTTCGTCCGGCCCTCGCGTGCCTCCAAACACGCCCGGCGCATCTTGTACGCCAGCTTCGTCGCATTGCTCAGCGCCTCGTGATCGTCGGACTTGGGTATGCCATTGCCGTTCGACCGGTCCAAAATCCGGACGCGTCCACCCGGGACCAGAAGAATTTCGGTGGAGAAGCGTTCTCCGTCCTCGCCGAACAGGCGTCAGCGCCGGGTCTGCTGCTTACCCGCGACATAGGTCAGGCGGCCCTTTACCACGTATTTCTCGAACTTGTCGGGAAGAAACTGCCTTGACCTTAGCCTGCCGTTTTTGTCGGGATATTTCAGGAGCTGAAGGTTTTCTCATATCGCTTGTCAACACTATCGCAACATGGCGGCCCGCCGGCCGGAATCCGTCAGGCGACCGCCCCGAGACCGTACACGAATACGCGCGCTCCCCAGCCGAAACACCACGATCGTGCGGAACCCGCCAGACCGGCCGCCGCACGTGCGGGCGACCCGCTGCTCGATGACACCGCCGCCGAGGTCGGCATCGATCTGTCCGCTCCGAGCCCGCCGCACTGCCTCGCACGGCGCCGCATCCTCCAACCCCTCGCGATCGGCGAAACGGGCGAACGCCTTGGTCTTGAACGTGCGCAACCCGCACACCTCGCGCGCTTTCCGCTGTGTCGGACGATATAGCACCCGATGCTACACTATTAACGCCGCCGTCACAGGAACAGACCGCGCCGGGCGCCAAGCCTGCGTCCCGCGCAGATGAGGGGAGAGCCTTGGCCGTGAGCGGGCGGCGGCCGGGCGACCGGGGGAGGGCGTCCCGCCGTCGTTTCCGGGAGGATTCAAAGGAAATACGTTGACTTCGCGGTTCCTGCTTCGCACGCTTTCTCCTGCAATCGCATAGGCAGCCCGCTCTGTCAGGTCGCCGGCCGAACAGAACAGCCGTTCCCGGCGCGGGATGCCCCTGTACCTGGCGAATAGGCGGGGAACCACGCTAACGCACGGGTGATTGTAACGGCCCGGCACCGGCCGGGTTGGCAAGAGCGTTTGGCTGGCGAGGCGGGCGCCCGTGCAGGGCCGCGCCGCCTCCGATACACCGATGGACGGTCGCCATCGCCATGCCGTGCTCGGACAAACCGAGCGGGCCTCCGTCTATCGACAGACATGGAGGCCGTCATGAGAAAACTCTCGGGGATGGTAACGATCGCTGCGGCATTGATGATCGCTGCGGCATTGATGATCGCCGCGAATGGATCATGGGCTCAGGATTACCGCACCACAAACAAGGCCGGCGGCGCGGCGTGCTCTTCAAGAGATGCATATGAGGAGTATCGCAAAGCGGCGCTGCGCGCGCACCGCACAAAAGACCAAACCTGGATCGAGCAGGTTTATAATTCCGGGCGGTGCTACCCCATGGAGCGCGGAATGCGGGTGACGGTGAAAGACGACAGCACGCCGGGAACGGCGCAGGTCTACCTTCACCCGCGCAGCGGCGGGACACCCATGGTGGTCTGGACTGCAGACGAGAATTTCCGGTAAGTCGCGCAGATTTGAAACCGGGACATTGTTGGGGGTCAATATTCCACGCCGAATGACAGTCTGGGGTCCGGAACGACGTTCATCGTGGCGCCGCAACCCAGGGATCTACCGTCTCGACCCCGGTGTTGCGGAACTCGCCTGAATTCCGTGTCACGACGGCGAGCCCGCGCGTGGCCGCGGCCGCCGCCAGAAAGGCATCCGGTACATGGTCGTCGAGCGGCTGACCGCGCCGACGCTTTTCCTCCATGATCCGCGCACATGCCTGCGCATCGGCCAGGGACCAGTCGACGATCCGGTCTTCGAACAGCTCGTCGAGAAGATCCTGGAACTGGTCGGCGAGGGCGCGCCGTCGCCCGCCGGGATCGACCCGGCCAATGCCGTCGAGCACCTCCCAGACGGTGACGGAGGCGAGCCCGAGACCCTCGTCGGCGATAGAATCGAGAAAGGCGGCGACCCGAGGCTCGGGCCTCGGTCGCATCATTTCGGAGACGACGTTTGTGTCTATGAGCCACGCGAGCGGTGCGGTCATTCATCCTCCTCACGGGAGAACGACAACGGGTTGTAGCCGCGACGGGCCACCGGCGGAAGCTCGACCCCCTGCTCCTCCCCAAAATGCCGTGCGAAGGCTTCGGATGGCTTCGGACGGCGCTCGGTCCTGGTGCGCTTTTCGTGGATCAGACGGCGGACCAGCTCCTCCATCGACACGCCGATCTGGCGGGCTTGGCGTCGGAGCCAGGACTTGTCACGAGGATCGATGTCTCGAACGATGATGCTTGTGCTCATGCCGGCGGCTCCGTTTCGGTCGATAGCCTGCTCACGGGCCATCCTGACATCAAATTATGCTATCAAGGAGTGCAGGTCAAAGTCTTGTGGCTGCCGTTCTTGACGGCGGCCATGGCGCGGTCGCTGTTGTGGAGAATGCCGTTCGGCGCAAGGGTTCAACGCTGATCGGCGCGCGAACCTATTGATTTCATTTGATTTTTAGGGTTCAATCTAGGGTGCCGAACAACACCCAGAACCTCCGCCGGACGCGCCATCCTCAAGAGTCAGACCCTGAAGCCTATACCCACGGTCTTCGACGGACGCTTGCTCCGAGGGCGCTCGGTGCCACTCACGCTCTCGAGCGCCCGCATGTCGCGAGCGCTGTCGTTGCTCACGATCCGACGCTTGGCGGTATCCCGGTTTCGATTGGGTCACGGACAAGGGCGGCACCGTGGAGCGTGGACTCGCGGCAATAGTGTTCTTCGACCTGACGGGCGCCGCGCGCGGCGCGATCTGTCAATGCCTTGCCGGCCGCTTCCCTCAACGCCTCATCGCCGCATCGTCTCCGCGCAGCCGCCTCGATCACGTAGTCGAGCAAGGCATTGCCAAGCGCGATCCGGCCGCTTCTCCGCGCAGGGCTTCGAGCCGGTCGGCCCGCTGATCGCCGAAAAGGAAATTCTGATTGTCGCCAAGTATGTCGCGTACGCGTTTGCAGACGCTGTCCGGCACTTCCGCGCGCCAATCATGCTCAAGCGCTCCCGGCGTGGCGTCGCGTACTTCTTCAGGCGCGTATGCCTTGTTGTCGGCGCGTTCGCGAGTTTCTTCCAGCCGCGTGGCATTTTCAGGCTTCTGTGGGGACCATCGCTCATCGCAACCTCCAATGTCCTTACTCGGGTGCGACTGAAATCCGCGTTCCTGCGACCATCGCTGTGTAGCAGAAACGTTGTGTCGCCACGTCGTAATTCACGTGTATGTGCGCAGCATAATTGACTTGATTATATGCAGCTTTATGTACTTGTTTTTATGCGGCACGTAAAACTTGTGAGTTCACGCGGATTATCCGGCATGGTCAAACCGAATGAGAAGCTCGCTGCGTCGCTGGCGCAGATCCAGAAGCTCCAGGGCCGGGGGCGGCGGGTCTTCCGCTCCGGCGAACTGACACGCGTTCACCGCGAGCGGCTGGTCAGGAACGGTTTTTTGCGCGAGGTGATGAAGGGCTGGCTGATTTCTTGCAGCCCGAATGCCGATCCAGGCGATACGACGCCTTGGTGCGATTCCTTCTGGGAGTTCTGCACGGCCTATTGCACGGCCCGGTTCGGGCCGGACTGGCACCTGTCGCCGGAACAGTCATTGCTGCTCCACGCGGAAAACACCGTCATCCCGCAGCAGGTCATCGTCTATACGCCCAAGGGCGCCAACAACACCGTCGAACTGTTGTTCGGCACGTCTCTATACGACCTCAGGCAGAAGGACATGCCGCCGGATGCCGACCTGACGGAACGGGACGGGCTGCGGCTGTTTGTGCCCGAGGCGGCAGTGGTGCGCGTGCCGGAGGCGTTCTTCGTCCGGCACCCTGTCGAGGCGCAGGTCGTCCTCTCGGGCATCCGCGATGCGGCCGACGTGCTCGGGCGGCTGCTCGATGGCGGTCATTCAGTGATTGCCGGGCGGCTGGCCGGTGCCTTCCGCCGGATTGGCAGGGGTGACGTGGCCGATGAGATTCTGAGCGTCATGAAACGCGCCGGCTACGATGTCCGCGAAGCCGATCCGTTTGAGCCGGAACAGGTATTCGGTGCGCTAAGCCGGGTGCAAGCGCCGATTGTTGGCCGTCTGCAATCGTTGTGGGAGTCGATGCGGGAACCCGTGATGGCAGCATTTCCCGAAGCGCCCGGCCTGCCGAAAGACACTGAAGCCTACTTGTCCTTCGTCGATGACATTTATCGAAACGATGCCTATCACTCGCTGTCAATCGAGGGCTACCGCGTCACGCCGGAGTTGATCGACCGGGTGCGCATGGGCGACTGGGACCCGGATTATCAAGAAGCCGACCGGCAAAGCCGCGATGCGCTGGCCGCGCGCGGTTACTGGCAGGCATTCCGGCTTGTGCGGGCGACGGTCGGCGCGATCGTTGACGGTGGCGAAGCCGGTACTCTGGTCCGCGAGGCCCATCGAGATTGGTATCGTGAGCTGTTTCAGCCTTGCGTCGCCGCCGGCCTGATCGCGGCTTCCGCTCTGGCGGGTTATCGCAACGATGCGGTATTTCTGAGGGGATCGCGGCATGTGCCGCCGCGCCGGGAGGCGGTGCGCGATGCCATGCTGGCCCTGTTCGATCTGCTGGAGTCTGAAACCGAACCGTCCGTTCGCGCCGTGCTCGGTCACTGGCTGTTCGGCTATATCCATCCTTACCCGGACGGCAATGGGCGCATGGCGCGCTTTGTCATGAACGCGATGCTGGCATCCGGCGGCTATCCGTGGACCGTCATCCGGGTCGAGGATCGCGATGTCTACTTGGCGGTGCTCGAAAGCGCCAGTATCGATCAAGATATCCGGCCGTTCGCGCAGTTTGTGGCAGACCGGGTCGCGTGGTCACTGGTGCAGTCAGCGTGAATGCCACATAGGTCGAAAGCTGGGCAGACGGTGCCAGGTCCTGGCCTGCCACACGACGGTGTCGGTTGCCGCCATGACCAGATGCAGATCGTGCGAGACCAGGAGCACGCCGCGGCCATACACGGCCTAGTCAGATGCCTTCCGGCCCCATGCGGAAAAGGCCGACTACGAGTTTGGCTCAAGTGCATACAATTGATGCCGGATTGCCGAGCCCTCAATCTGACTGTCGTCTACTCAAACGGGGCGATCCGCCTGCTGTCCAACGCAATCAGACTCTATGGCGGTACGCCACTCACCATGGTCGCGGTGCCGGCAGTCAGCTCAGTGAGCCACCCCCCACGCCTGGCTCAGGGCGACCGTCACCTTCTTGTGGGCGTGCATCGCCGGCGCCGAGTAGTCCACGAGGCGATAGCGCACCAGGGCGGGCTCGTGTTGTCGGCGTCGATCAGCACCGCAAGGCTTCTGGAATCTGCATCGCCGGAATCGCGGTTCCTTCCCGTGTTTCCTTTTCGTAAACGCCTCTATCGGCGCTGCGCTCCGTTCCGGCGGCATTCCCAGGGGTTTCGCGGCGTCGATGCCATGGCCTCCGGCGCGCGGTGCGGTCTTCCGCACGGCCGGTCGAAGCTCAGCCTTTGCCCGCCGCGTCCCGGTCCGCTGCGGGCTGAGGTCCAATTCCCGGCTCCGGCCGCGGTCCGGGGCTGGCGATTCCCGGTCTCTCGCCGGCGATGCAGCGCCGTCCGGTTCCCTATGCGCCTTCGGTGGGGTGAGCGGCGTCGGGCGAGAGACAGGATTGGCTCGTTACGGGGTCAGCCACGAAAGTCCTTCTCAAGACAGGGTCTCCATCAAGGCGGCCGACCGTTCCGCGACGATACCGATCACCTTGTCTCGCATTGCCCTCGCCACCTCCGACCCTTCAGCAGATTCCGGAAGATCCAACGCGGCTGCCCTTTGGGAAAGTCGTGTGGCCAATTCTGCCAGGGCGGTCTCGGCTTCGGCTGCTGCCAGCCCGATCGTCCGCGCCAGCGCGAGAAAATCCTGCCGGCGCAGCCGGTCATCCTTGCCATTGAGCTTCAGGGCCATACGATCGCCGGCAAGGCCAGGAAGGATCCGAGTGGTAACCGCATCATAGAGCGGCGCAAATCGGACCGACGCGAATGCTTTGTCCCCGACGCTGGCCGTCTTCAGCATTGCGAGATTTTTCAGGTGCATGTCACCATCAGCGATCAGCCAGGCGAATAGGGCGCGGCGAAACAGAATGTTGAGGTCAGCGGCCGGATCTGTCGACAGCGGCCGGAGACCCCTCGCCACGCGTTCGATGGTGCCGTCATATTTGGCCGCGGGCGGCAGATCCAGGATCGAACAGAAGTCTTCCAGTGCAAGACGGCGCCGGTCCCCGACGCCGCGCCGGATGTCGAAACGCTCGACCGCCAAAGCCGGCGGCATGCCATCGGGCATCTCCACCAATGCCGCCGCCGGCACCTCGAAGTCGGCAGCGCGGCCCAGTTCAAGGCAGAGCCATTCGACGATCGGCAGCGTTTCGAACCCTGCCGTGCCGGCGGGTTTGAGGATGTGCGTGAACGGTCGATCGATGGCCGGCACGAGAGCCCCATCGGAGAGGAGACTCATCGGTGCTTTGATTTGGAAACCTGACAGGCGCGGCGTCCGGGTTTTTGCGAAGAGTTGGGCGAGCTTTTGTTCGAAAGTCTCCTTGATCTCGCCGCGCGCCGGTCCTGCATAGCGTCCGGTGAAGCGTCCCGCCTCGAAGAACGCGGCGAGCGGCGTCGCAAGGACATCGGCTGGCAGGGTCTCTAGTTCGTCAGCGCTCGGGACGATAGCGATGTTTGACATATAGCGTCGACCGCTGCGAAGCGCCTCGCGTTCGTCGCGATTCTGCAGAACTTGGGCAAGCCAGCCTTCGGGCAAGAGCGATTCGATGAAGGCAGGAAGTTTCCCCGGCGCGGTCTCGCGGACAAGCGGCGGCCCGCTCCGCTTCCGGGGCTTCCAGCGCCACTCGAAGCCATCATGGATCAGGCGGCCGAGCGGTTCGCCGTGCCAGGCGACCAAGAGATCGAGGGCGGCCTTGTTGGCCGGAACCGCAGCCGCACTGGGCCGCTGCAGGAGGAAACGCTCTGCGCCCTCGCCCTCGCGATACCAGCCATTCGCGCGCGCCAGCCCCCAAACTGCATCGGCCGCGGCCCCTGGCGAACCGTGTTCCTCGACCAGGCGCGCCGCCATTCGACGGCGCATTTCGGCGGTGATCGCACCGGCGTGTTCACTCCTGAGCCGAAAAGCCTCCAGAAACCGCTGGCGCGGCGAGGACACGTCGACGCGCAACTCGCCCAGATCGTCGCCGATCACGGCACTCGCGATCGATGGGTTCTGCGGCGCTTCGTTCTGGACGATCTCAACAGTGCGAAAGCGCGTGCGTTGATTGCGCCGGCCGCTGATAAACAGCCGTCCGTCCGGCGCCGGCCCTAGCAGAAACGCGCTCGCCGAGGACAGATAGGCCTTAGGGTAGAGATAATGGGCGATACGGACTGCGTGACCCAGGATCACGGTTTCAGTGTCGCTGCCGGACTCGACATAGACGCCGCGGACCAGCTGGATCAGCTCCCCTGCCCGGGCGCGACGGTGCGCCCGCTTTGCGTCGATGGTTTCGCCCACAAGGTGGAGCACGACGAATTGTCCCGTATCATAGATGCGGAATAATCACATATTTCACCTGAGAGATCAAGAATTATCGCGCATCTCAGATACGCGTAATTCCCTTCTCATCGGCTGCATGGGCTTTCCGGCAATAGGGGATTTTGAGGGTTGTCCTGCGGTCTGGGCTGTCGGCGGAACTGAAGCCATGGCTTGCAGGGTGATCTGCGTGACAGCCAAGCGGGAAGTGCGTTGCCTCCGTTCCTTCCGGACACCCGCCTCACGGCTCGTCGGGTTGACCCGGACTCCCCACCCTCGCTAGGGAAGCCGGAATGGGTAAAGCGCTTTATTCCGGCGGGGCCACAAGCTGATCGACGATGACGCCACAAGAGTTGACCGACATCCTCAACCGCATTTGGGCAGCCGCGCCCGAAGGTGAGGCTATGGCGAAAGTCCATCTGTTTGGGATCATCTATGCCGGCGAGATCAGGGGGCGCGGAGAATCCGTCTCCAAGATCGTTCGCCAGTCGCGCGTGCCGGATGCCGAACATGGCTCCGATCAACGCATCGAGGGCCGAAGCTTCCTCTTCGAGGTCGAGGGCGGCCGCCAGGGCACCGATCTCGTCACGCAGCCGGTTCGCCGCGTCTTCGCCCGAACGGCGGATGAAAGTATCGAGCCGTTCCTCGATCCCGGCTCGGCCGAGGGAACGAGCCACGAGCCCGCGACGGACGCATGTTTTCCAGATAGGCGCGCGCGGTTGAACTCAGGAAGAGTTCGCCGAGAAACGGCCGGTCAGTAGGGAGCGGTCCCGGACCGCGCCGTGGCCGGAGGGTGAGTCCCGGCAGTGGGATGTCCCGGCCGCGCGCGGTAATCAGACAGACCGAGCCGTCGCTTGCCGGAGCGTTCTCCAGCGCGGTTCGATCGGCAATGAGCGCTCCTGGGAAATACCCGACGACGATGTTCCAAAAATTGCGCACGATGATCGCTTCGGGTGGATCGGCCATATTTCGGGTCTAGAGCCGCGAGGCCATCTTGCGCAGTTTGCCGGCCTCGACCGCACGCGACGCAGCCCGCGCGATGTGCTTGTCGGATACGAACGCCTCCGGCATGCGGTCCAGAGACTTGGCGGCGGATATTCTCTGCATTTGTTGTCCTTCCAACACCGGAATACCGACATTTGTGGTGATAGGAATGGAAAATGAGATTTTTGTGCAGTTAAGATAATTTAGTGCTGCCCAGTCGCTCTAATCTGTCTTTCGCAGAGTCTGCCCCGCCGATTGACACTTCAAGGCAACCGGCTTGACTCACCCGAAATGGGTGGCGGATACGACCTCAACGCCAACCAGCTGTCAGGCTGGCGCCGCTTGGCCCGGGACGGTCGGCTGGTATTGCCGGCGGCCGATGCGGATGTGGCGTTTGCGCCGCTGCTGGTCGGGGCAGAGAGCCCCTGCGACTCCGGTCCGGTCGGCGAGCGCCTGGACTCGGTTCCGGACAGAGCGACGGTCCGGCTCGACGCCGCGACGCCGGCGGGGCGGATCGCGGAGATCGTCTCTCTGGGCTAAATGCGTGAGCATGATTTTCCCGTCGAACCGCCCGCCCCGCGTGCTCTTCACCGCCAGCCCCGGCCTTCGAGCCGGGGGCAGGTCGCCTCATCGCCACTCCCGGTCCCCTCGGTTGTTATTCGGCGCGCTCCTTTGACCCGACAGACTGACGCAAGTTCAATGGGTTGGCATACCGATCAGCGTCTAAATGCAACGCCGAACAACAGCCCAGAACCGCCGCAACCCTGCATTTGTCGCAGTGCTGCTAGAGGGCGGCGCCGATTCCAATGCCCGGAACAAGCAAGGCGCCACAGCTTTGCATTTGGCCGCAAAGATCGGCCGCAGTCCTGCGATCGTCGCGGCACTACTGGAACGCGGCGCCGATCCCAATGCGCGCAGCGGAAGAGGGACTACGCCTTTGCATTTCGCCGTTCGGCATAACGGCAATACGGCGATCGCGGCGGCGCTGCTGAAGGCCGGTGCCGATCCCGATGCCAGGAGCAAGGGCGGTCTGACACCCCTTCATGCCGCCGCCGCATTGAACAGCGACGCGGCGGGCATCATCACCTTGGTGCAGGCCGGCTCCGACACCGATGCCAGGGACAAATCGGGCTGGACGGCATTGCATCTGGCCGCGTCGAGAAACAAGAATCCTGAGGTTGTCGCCGCTTTGGTGAAGGCAGGCGCCGATCCGGATGCCCGGAACGGACAAAAAGCGACACCCCTGCACATAGCCGCCCGGTTCAGTGGGAACCCGGCGGTCGTCGCGGCGCTGTTGAATGCCGGCGCCGATCCGGTGGCCATATCGCTCGGCAAGACTCCGTTCGAACTGGCGACCAGGAACAGGAAGCTGGCCGGCAGCGCCGCCTATCGCCGGCTCAAGGATGCGCACGACAAGTCGGCAGCGGCGCGGCAGGCGGCCCGGCAAAGGGCGAACGCGAAGGCGCGAACCCGGGTCGCGGACGATACGGCCCGGGAGCCGGTATCGTGGCGCGGCTCTTGCAGTGTCGGCAAGGACCTGAAACCCGGTCAGGGGTGCAGGATTCCCGGCGGCGGGCTATTTCGGGTTGCCGCCGACGGATGCGTCAGAAGCGTACCGGACATCCCCGGAAAAGTGTCGATGAGCAAACTCAGCATGTCGATCCGGGACGGGAAGTCTTCGATTTGCATCCGCGGCCATGTCGGCAAGGGCAATTTCACCGCCAGATACCGAGCCGCAGAAGCGATCTGGCGAATCGAGGCCCTTCCGTAAGGTCGGCCGGCGGCCGGAGACGGGCCCTCGACGCCTGGCGCGGCCGGTGCCGTTCCGGCCGGTCATTGAATTCCGAGCACCAGCCGCGGCAGGGTCAGCGAGAGTTCGGGGATGAAGGTGACGATCAGCACCATTGGCAGATGCCCGAATGTCAAGAGCTTCATGGTCGGAACGATATATTTGTCGAGCGTCAGCTTGCTGACACCGGCCGCCATGTAGAGCATCGGCGCGCAGGGCGGCGAGACGTTTCCCAAGCCGAGATTGGTGCCGACGATAGCCGCGAAATGGATAGGATGGACGCCGATTTCCGTGGCGACGGGCAGCAGGATGATCGCCGCCAGCACGCTGCCGGACACGTCGTCGACGATCATGCCGATCAACAGCAGGATCACGTTGATGATCAGGAGGGCCACGACCCTGTCCTCGGTCAGCGCGACCAGCGCCTCGGCAACCTCCTTGGGCACGTCCTGGAGGATCATGGCGCGGCTCATCACGAACAGGAAGAACAGCACCGCGACGATCGATCCCGTCGTGATCGCGGCCCGCGCGATGGTCGACGGAAAATTGCGCAGCGTCAGCCCGCGATAGATCATAAAGCCGACCATGACCGCGAAGACCAGTGCGATGGCGGCAGCTTCGGTCGGAGTCGCGATACCGGAGTAAATCGACCCGAGGATGATGATTGGCATGAGGAGCGCCCAGAAGGCTTCCTTGCCGGTCGTGCCGATTTTTCGAATGGCAAGACCGATTGGAAGCGGCTCCTCGACTTTTATCGTATCGACCTTTCTCAGGAACACGAAGTTCAGGCCGACATATACGACCATCAGGATGGCGCCGGGAATGATAGTCGAGAGGAAGGCCGCGCCGACCGAAATTCCCCCGGTGACCGCGAACACAATCATTGGGATCGAGGGCGGGATCATCAGGGCGAGGACGGAGGAGCAGGCGACCAGGGCCGTGGCGTGGCCGGCCGGATAGCCCTCCTTGACCATACGCGGGATCATGATCTGGCCGATGGCGGCGATGGCGGCGGACGACGAGCCGGAGATCGCCCCGAACAGCGCGCAGGTTACGACTGTCACGGCGCCGAGACCGCCCTTGAGCCGGCCGACGAAGGCGTTGACGAAGTTGAGCAGGCGGTCCGAGATCCCGCCCTGGGCCATCAGCGTGCCGGCCATGACGAACAGGGGCAGCGCCAGCAGGGCGAAGCTCGAGGTCGTGTTGTAAGCATAGGGGATGAGGAACGATACGTCCGATCCCGACCAGACGCCGAAGACCAGCGCGCCGATACCGAAGGCGAAGGCGATCGGCATCTCCGCCAGCAGCAGTAGGACGATGAGCGCGAGGGAAACGACGAAGGCCAGCATGGCTATTCCCCGCTCCGCCCGCGCAGGTGGGCCGTCAGGTCGACCGCCTGGTTCACCGCCTGGAGCACCATGTAGGCCGCGGTTCCGACGAACCCGAATATGAGCGAGGCCGACCACCAGCCCTTCGGCCAGCGCATATAGGAACTCAGCCGACCGGTCTGGATCTCGAACAGGGCGTATTTGATGGCGTAGTAGCCGAACAGCATGCAGGCCGCGATGCCGAGCACGGTCATGGCAAGGCGGACGGCACGGATGGCGTTCCGGTTCGCCACCACCATGGTGAGGATACCGCCATGGATGTGTTCGCCGTTGCGCGTGACGTAGGCGATGCCGAGGAAGTAGAACCAGGCGCCGAATAGCAGCGACAGCTCTTCGATGCCGACGAACGGCGAGGCGAAAACGTATCTCAGCACCACCTGGGCGAACATCAGGGCGGCGAGGCACAGGCCGAAGCCGATGATGAAGACGAAGAGGATGCGTTCGAACACCGCTTCGACCGCGATCAGCAGCCGCAGCTTCTCGGCCAGCGCGCCCTCGGGTATCGCCGTCAGATGCGCGGGCGGCTCGGGCGCGGCTAGCTCCGGATCGTAGATAAACGAATCCGCACCCACCGGAGGGCGGGGATGCTGTTCGGATTTCCGCGCCATCGGCCGTCTCAGGCGCGACGGACCGTCCGGGCCCGGAGGAGCCCGGACGGTCCTAACGGAAGCCTCGGGTGCACTATTTGACGCCGACGATCTTCCGCAGCTTGTCCATGATGTCCTTGCCGACGACGGCTTCCATCTTGGGCCATTCCTTCTGGTAGACGATCTGCTTGGCGGCGTTCATCTGTGCCGGAGTCAAATCGACCACCTTGATGCCGGCGTCGCGCGCCTTTTGCAGGAACTCATCGCTCTTGCGTTCGGCTTCTTCCCAAGACCAGGCGATCGTCTTGTCGGCCGCCGCCTGCAGCTTGCCGCGAATGTCGGCAGGCAGGCCGTTCCACCATTTCCTGTTCACGAGCCAGAAAGCGACCTCGAAATAGTCGTTGGTGAGAATGTTGGCCTCGAGGACGTCGCGCAGCGTGTAGGTCTCGACGGCGGTCGAGAAGGAACGCGCATCCACCGTTCCGAGCTGAAGCGCGGTGTGTACCTCCGACAACGGAATCGGTACCGCAGCGAAGCCGAAGCTGTTGAAGCGGTCGACCGCGATCGAAAGGCCGGGCACGCGGATCTTCATGCCAGCCGGATCGGCGGGGAAGTTCATCGGAAGCTTGCCAACGCCTTTGCGGATCACCACCGAGCCGAAATCGGTCGGGATGATGCCGACGGCATGCAAGCCGAGGTCCTTCAGCATGTCGTTGTAGACGCCGAGCATGCCGGCGCCCGGGCCGTAGAGCTTCTTCGCGTCCTTCCAGTTGGACACGATGTAGCCGAGATAGATGAGGTCGAGGCGCTTGTCGAAATCCGACGATGCCCAGGTCAGGGTCATCGGCACAACACCCTGCATCGACTGCTCGAACAGCGATGTCCAGTCCCCGAGATCGCCGCCCGGGTGGTATTTGACCGAGACGCCGCTCTTGTCGCCGAGTTCGGCCATAAATCGTTTCGAGAGCGCGTGGAATACGTGATCCGTGTTCATGGCATGGGCGAAGATGAATTTCTCCGCCGCCTGCGACGGCGCGGCCGACGCGCCGACGGCGATCGCCGCCGCGGCGAGGCCGCTCACGAGTACTTTCCGAATTGGGTTCCGCATGGTGTTGCCTCCATTATCGACACGGTTTTGGGCGGAATTCCCCGGAGCGGTCTTGCCCCGGGGTACTAAATCTTCACGAAGACCTGCCCGTCCTCCGCCTTCGCGGGATAGGTGTTGAGACCGGTGCGGGGCGGCGGCGAGATCACCTTGCCGGATCGGATGTCGAACCGGCCCTGGTGCAGCGGGCACTCGATCGTGTGGCCGGTCAGCAGCCCGCCCTCGATATGTTCCGCTTCGTGGGTACACATGCCGTCCGTGCAGTAGTAGCCGTCGACGGCCCGGTAGATCGCGTAGGTGCTCCCGCCATGGTCCCAGCGGATGAGATCTTCCTCGTCGATGTCCTCGCAGGCGCAGGCGCGTATCCATTCAGCCATGACAGTCCCCCCGGCGATTGAGGATCGGGCGGGCGTCGAGCGCCTCGCGGAGCTTTTCGGGCTCGTTCGGGAGCATCGGGACCGAGGTTGCGGCGTCGGGATAGCTTCCGTCCCTGACGGCCTGGCAAAAGTCGCGCAGCGCGCGCCGGCGCTCCTCGTCGAGCTTCTTGCGCATGGATCGGAGGTCGGCGAACGCCCGGGCGTGACCGGGCGGCCGTTCCGAGTCCCCGCAGATGTCAACCAGGAACATGAAGATGATGTCGCCGCCGGATCCGGCGCCGATCGAATGGGTGACCAGCCGGCTCCGGGGCCCGATTTCCTCGAGCGCCTCGGTCGCTACGCACTCGACCTCGGCCGCGTAGGCGCCGGCGTCCTCGAGCCGACGGAAATCCTCGGCCAGCTCGATCGCCTCTTTTGCCGTCTTGCCGACGATCCTGAGGCCGCCGCGCCAAGTCGAAAGCCGCGGCACCAGCCCGAGATGCCCCTGTACTGCGAGTCCCTCCTTCGCCAGCATCTCGACCATGCGCAGGCTGCGCGGCGTGTAGACCGCGTCGGCGCCGGCCTCGGCGGCCCGAACGGCGGCGCGCAGAATGTCGTCCGGCGTATGGTGCGCGGTCAACGGCAGGTCGGCGATCGTGAACAACTCGGGTGCGCCCGCGCGGACGGCGGAAATGTTCGCGTCGGACGTGTTCAGTACGTCGATGCCGGCTGCCGCGCAGGCCGCCGCCTCTTCCTCGGTGTCCGAGCAGGTCTGGCAGAGCCAGGTCTGGTTCTTGAGTGCGATCATGTCGGCGACGGTGTAATTGCGCCGCGCCGGCCGACCGCCATAGGTGTAGATGGGCCTGGGCTTCATTGCATGGTCGCCCTTGCGATCTTGGTGTAGCCGCCGCCGTCGCTCACCATATGCGGCGCCTGGCGGATCCACGCGGCTCTGGTGTTTCGCCCGAGCGAGCGTCGGATCACGACCGAGAAAAGATCGAGATTGGTGCGCCAGAAGCCGGGGTCCGGTTCCGGAGTCTGGCCGGCGACCGCTTTGTGAAGCGCGGGAAGGGAATAGAACGGCACCTGCGGATACAGGTGGTGCTCCACATGGTTGTTCATGTTGAGATAGAGGAAGCGGCCGATCCGGTCGGTTCGAAAGCTCCGGGTGCTCTCGACGATCGAGGGCGAATCCTCCTGCATCTCGGCATGCTGGACGATGTTGAACATCAGCATGATCGGGCCGCCGAGCAGCCGCGGGAGGACGTAGAACCAGAGCAGCCACGGGTAGCCCGCCGCGATCGAGGCGGCGACGCCCAGATAGACGAGGCAGAAGAGGCGCGAATTGCGCGTCATCTTCGGCAGTTCCGCTTCCGGCGACACCTCGCGCATCAGCGGGGTGTAGCGCCTGGTTGCGAGCTGGCAGAGAACCCGGGCCTGGAACCGGTGGATCGACAAGCCACTGATGTCGTAGAGCCAGCCCTTGAAACCGAGCGGCGTATCGAACGGCATCTGGCTGTCGAGGCCGACATACCAGGTGTGGGTGTGGTGGTTGGTGTGGGTATAGCGCCGGTGCAGCGGCTCTTCGCCGTAGAGCAGCGACATGAACCAGAAGACCGATTCATTGAGCCAACGGGTACGAAAGGCCGTGCCGTGCGCCGTCTCGTGGCTGAGCGCATAGGACGGCACCGACATGACGACGCCGAACACGAACATCGCCGGCCAGACATAGAGCGTCCCCAACGCGGACCAGACCGCAAATCCGGTTGTTGCCATTGCCGCCGCCCACACGGCGAGATAGGTCAGGCCGGGCACGTCGCTGCGCCGCGCGAGGGCTTTCAGCCGCTTGCGCTCGATCCGAATTCCGGTCGAAGCAGCGTTGGTTATGACGTTGCCCGCTGCACTGTTTCGCGGCGCAATCTGAGGCACGGTCCGGTCGCCGAATATTCCGGCATCCGTGGCGGCCATTTTTCTGGCGCCGTCCATGGCTAGCGGGGCATGACCGCGCCATCCGACGCGGGCGCCACGGTCTCCGAGTAATGCTTGAGATAGCCGCGCGTCACCCGCGCCGGCGGGGGCGTGTAGCGGCTCCGGCGCTCGGACAACACGTCGGGCGCCACGTCCAGATCCAGCCTGCGGTCCGCCAGGTCGATCCGGATCGGATCGCCATCCTCGACCAGCGCGATCGGCCCGCCGCGCGCTGCCTCCGGCGTGACGTATCCGATGGCCGGGCCGTGCGTGGCCCCGGAGAAACGCCCGTCTGTGACGAGGGCGCAGCTGTTGCCGAGGCCGGCCCCCATGAGTGCGGACGTGGCGCCGAGCATCTCGCGCATGCCGGGCCCGCCTTTGGTTCCTTCGTTGCGGATGACGATGCAGGTGCCCGCCAGGATCCGATTGCCCCGTACCGCCTCGATCGCGCCTTCCTCGTCTTCGAAGACGCGCGCCGGCAGCACGGCGTCCCACATGTCGCGGGCGACGCCGGACGCTTTGACGACGGCCCCGCCGGGGGCAAGGCTGCCCTTGAGAATGTAGATCGAGCCGTCCGGCTCGACCGGATCGCGCCGGCCTCGAATGCAGTCCGAATTCTGTATTTCAGCGTCCCGAACCAGTTCGCCGGCGGTCTTGCCGCTGACGGTGGCTGTCCCCGGGTAAATGAGATTTCCGAGCGCCTTCATGACCGCCGGCACACCGCCGGCGTCGCCGAGATCGGTCACGCCCCACGGCCCGGAAGGCGCAAGCTTGACCAGGGTCGGCGTATCCCGACTGAGGCGATCCCAGGTGTCGAAGTCGACTTCGACGCCGGCTTCCTTCGCCATGGCAATCATGTGCAGCACCATGTTGGTCGAGCCGCCGACTGCCAGGCCGACCCGCATGGCGTTCTCGAACGATTCCGGGGTCAGGATTTGTGAAGGACGCACATCCTCGCGCACCAGTTCCATGATCCGCATGCCGGTGTACTTCGCGGCACGAAGCTGAAAATTGCTCCCCGCCGGCAGGGTTCCGCTGTTCGGCAGCGCCAGCCCAAGTGCCTCGGTGTAAATTCCGGCGGTGTTGCCGGACGTCGCCGTGTCGCAGGCGCCGGCGAAGGGGAAATGATTGTCCTCGAGGCCCTTGAGATCTTTCTGGCTGAGCTTTCCGAGCAGATGTTCGCCGACGCCGTCGTAGACGGTCTCGAGAAAGACCTTGCGATTCCTGTAAATCCCGGCCCTGGTGGGTCCGCCGTAAATCATGATGGCGGGCAGATCGAGGCGCGCCGCCGCCATCACCATGCCGGGCACGACCTTGTCGCCGGAGCCGATCAGGACCATCGCGTCGAACCGGTGGCCTTCGACCATCAGTTCGATCATGTCGGCCACCAGGTCCCGGCTCGGCAGCACATAACGCATGCCGACCGAGGCGAAAGTCTCGCTGTCCGTGACGTGGAAGGTGTTGAATTCGCACGGCGTTCCGCCCGCCATGCGGATGCCGGCCTTGACCGCCTCTCCGACCTGCCGGAGATGAATATTCTCCGGCGAAAACTCCTGATAGGTGTTGACGACCGCGATCATGGGCCGTTCGAACTCTTCGTCGATCAGCCCCGCGCCCTTGGCCCAGGCCCGCTGCAGCGAGCGTTCGACGCCGAGATACTGTTTGTCGCTCCGCATGCGCGCCGCTCAATTCCACCGTTTGCCGGAAAGTCGACCCCCGAATTCGTTGGGTTGCAGGGTGTCGATTCAAAGCAGCCTATGGCGCATGCGAAGCTGATTCTATATACAGATCGATAAGGTTATAAATACAGTCAGGACGGCTTCCAGGCGAACCTGATAACGAAGGCGTCCGCTCACATTGTCCGGTCGAGGATGGGACCCCAGGCCGCTGGCCAATGAATGGGGAAGGGTTGTTTCAGGGAGTCGAGTACGCCCGCCCCTGACTATCGCCGCGAGCGAACGGTCCCTGCCGGATCGAACTGTCGGGAGTTACTCAACGATGTACGAAAACATGATCCTGATAGACCGCGATTCCCTGGAGAGCCTCCAGAAGCAGATCCGGCGCCAGATCGCCATGGGCATCGTCAACCGGCAGTTCCCGCTCCATCGGCCGTTGCCATCCGTCCGCCGGCTGTCTTCGGACCTGAAAGTCAGCGTAACCACGGTGGCGCTCGCCTACGAGGCGCTCAAGAACGACGGGTTCGTGGAGGCCCGGGACCGCTCGGGCTTCTTCGTCAACCCCGACGTGCTCACGGAGCCCGGCCACACACTGAAGCCGGAGGTCCCGGCGGAGATTGCCGCCCCGCCCGAGCGGATCGACTACCGGGCATTCTTCCGCGACCGCAGCTTCAACCGGCGGCGCGTCGTCAAGCCCGCGGATAGTCTCGTGCGCTATCGCTACCCCTTCGTCTGCGGCCTGATCGACCCGTCGCTCTTTCCGATCACCAGTTGGCGGGAGTGCGTCCGGGATTCCGTCAATGCCGTCGAGGTCCCGAACTGGGCGACCGACTACTCGGAAACCGACGACCGCCTGCTGGTCGAGCAACTGATCCAGCGGGTGCTGGTGAAGCGGGGCATCGTCGCCCATCCGGACGAAGTCCTGGTGACGGTTGGCGGCCAGCAGGCGCTCTACCTGGCCATTCGGCTCCTGCTGCAGCCCGGAGAGACCATCGGTGTCGAGGATCCCGGCTATCCGGACGTCATCAACATGGCCGCCATGGAGCGCGTGCTTGTGCAACGGCTCCCCGTCGACCGGAACGGGCTGGTCCTCTCGGACAATTTCTGCGGATGCAAGTGCCTCTTCGTGACCCCCAGCCACCAGTTCCCGACCACCGTGACCATGCCGCTCGAGCGCAAGCGCGCCCTGTTGCGGATCACCAGGGCTAATGGCCAGTTCGTGATAGAGGACGATTACGAATCCGATATCAGCTTCAACAAGACACCGCCGCCGGCGCTCAAGAGCCTCGACGACTGGGGCAACGTCATCTACACCGGCAGCCTCTCGAAATCGCTCATGCCGGGGCTGCGCATCGGCTATCTGGTGGCCGACCGCGAGTTCATCCGCGAGGCAAGAGCCCTGCGCCACCACCTGATCCGGCACCCGCCGGTCAACAACCAGCGGAGCGTGGCGCTGTTTCTGCAGCGGGGCTATTTCGACCGCTTCGTCGCCAAGATCACGAACATCTACCGGCAGCGCTGCGAAGTGATGCACGAGGCGCTCGAACGGCATTTCCCGGGCGCGTCCGAAAAGCCCGACTACGGCGGCGCCATCATCTGGCTCAAGCTGCCCGAAGAGACGGATGCGGGTGTCCTGCACGACCGGGTCGAGGCCGAAGGGGTGTATTTCGAGACCGGCGGCTTCACTTTCTCGGACGAAAGGAACAACAGGAATCACATCCGGCTGGGATATTCGGTAATTGGGGAATCCCTGATATCCGAGGGAATCGAAAAGATCTCGGCGGCGGTCCCGGAGGCGTGTGTCCGTCGAACTTCCGCGGGCGCGTAGCCGGCGGCGGGATTATGCACCGATGCGGCGGAGTAACGATGTTATCCCGGTCCGGCGGCTCCTTGTCCACGTAGCTGCTGAAGGCGTCCTGCAGGCTCATGACGGTATCCGGTAGAGACGCAAGATCTCGGTGCCCGGCGTGCGCCGGAAGCGGCGGTGCGCAACACGCCGGGGGGCATCGGTCCTCCTCCATGAATCCGGCGCCCTTCCGGCTACTGAAGGGCCCTAATACGACACCGCCGCCTCCTTCCGTCATACTGTGGTTAGTTGTAATGTACGCAGCCGCAGCAACGGGGCAAATGTGCAGTTTCAAATTATTTTACATACAGATACCGATGGCGCACACCGGCGCGGCCATAATCTCGCCTTTAAATTCCGGCGACGGCACCCCTGTCAGTGAGTCAGGTTGTTGATCGGCGTATGGGCTGAACGCTGATCGGCAGGCTAACCCATTGAATTTGACCAATCCCATAGGGTCAAACTTGGGCGCCGAACAACAGGAAACGCCCCATTACGGAAGCGAAGATCGTGCGCCACGGGTGCTACGTCACGTTCCAGATGGCCGAGGTTGTTATTCCTCGTGACCTGTTCGCCGACATCCTGCGCCGTATCGACCGGCTCAGACCGCCGCCAGCCCCGGCATGAGCGATGGCATCCTGTTCCTTCGGGTCGCCGCCGACAGGATCGGTGCGCCCGGACCGGACCGGATCGNCGGCAAGAATGCCATTCCGGGCCACCAATGCCGCCACTTGGTCCTCAATCATCCGGATCGGCGCGAAGATGGTCGTCATTCGAAGGCGAATGCACGTCGAGCGGTTTCGAGTCACACTCAATGGGCTGGGAGGGTTCCACATGGGGAATCCCGGCCTGATTCAACAGGTTCAATAGGCCTCGACTCATGGGGCTCTCTAGGCTTCGTCGTAAGCCACACATAAGGAGGCGAAAGATGATAGTACGAAAAGACCAAAGTGAGTTAACTCCATCTGAATGGGACACCTTGATTGCAGCGCTTAATGCAATTCAAGATGTTGGGGCAGACTCGCCAAATTATTCATCGTTAGCACGGATTCATACGCCACGGTTCCACCAAAGGACAGCGCACCGATTTCCGGAGTTTTTGCCGTGGCATCGTGAATACTTATGGGTCTTTGAGAATCGCTTAAGGCGTGAAAATCCCGATGTCACTTTGCCTTATTGGGACTGGGCGAAAGATCGAAGAATTCCAACCAGACTTGCTAGAGCTTCAGAATGGGGTGTAACGCGTGGAATGGATGCGAACGATGAAGTTGGAGATTACAGATCCGAAGTGAACGAAGCAATTGCTCAAACAACGTTCAGAGAATTTCACTCTTCCATCAATGATCCTCACGGTGGAATCCACCTAGATGTTGGAGGTACGAGTGGGGAAATGGGGAGTTTCATGAGAGCTCCGGAGGACGTTTTGTTTTGGTTGCATCATTGTTTCTTGGATAAACTGTGGGCAGATTGGCAGGCATCTAGTTCGAACGCGAAACTGGATATACCAGCACGATTGCTACCAGAGTCACTTTTCACTCATACCGGGAACGAAGTTCTTGATATCAGCCAAATGGATTACTCATATCAATAGTAGCATGGTTATTTCGCCGTAGTAGGATTACTCGGTGTAACTAAGGAAAGTGCCGTCATGGATATGTTCGCACATGGAGGCCCAGCGTTCTGCTGGCGGCAAGTGGTCATATTCAGTGTCGAAATGATAATCAAGGAAAGAGTGTGAGTCGTAGACAAATGCGATTACGTACTCGGCGAAGTCCTAGTAGTAGGTATGCGACATGAGTAGGATTGGGTGTTCGGACAGGATAAATGAGTAAGAATTCGGCCGCCGTCGTCCTCACAGTTGCGGAGAAGTTGAGATGGATCGTGAGGACGAATAACGTCGGTGCAATGGAATTTGTCGTGGTAGAAGCAGGAGACTGTCGAGGCAGTGGAGGAGCTTGACGCCGAGGGATCGGCGGCCAAGTTGTGATGTGTCCAGGGCAGTACAGGCTCATGAGGGCCGCCGATGGCAAACTCTAGTGCGCGGTCGAGGCCGTTATCAAATGAGGCTTGAATTATCCTAGGGCATCCGGAAGGAGGAAAACTATCGGCACCGATGTAATCGGCAGCGCCTCCATCTCCAATTTCAACGTAATCGCCAGGGCGCAATGCAAGTCCGCCGACACTTTGGCCCGTTGTGAAAACGCGTGAGCCGTCCGAGCAGGCATAGTGTCTTGAGACAAGGCGAGGCTTATAGAGGGTTTGGTTGGTGCGGTTGGTGACGCGCCAATCGGCGTGAGTATCGGCGTTAAAATGTCCTGGGATTGGCGTTGGCCGATCCGGAACGGGCGCCCGTCAGTGCAGCCCTTGCCTGGTCGAAGAGACCCGATTGGAGAGATCACGGACATGAACGCGTACGAGAGTCCCACGAAACTGTCTGGACACGATCGCACGAAAGGGAGAAAAGGGGAGTAAGGCACGACGGAGAACAACCGTGGGACGTTGTTACATACCCAGCGACGGTCCCGATGCATGGCAGGTCTTTCTGGCCGATCCGGCCGAGCAGTGGAAGACCGGCTATTCTGCCTAGACCTTGACTCATTCTTGGGAGGCAGATGATCGCCTCCCCGACGCGGTTACGTCCCTGATCAAGACCATTCCTCGCTATGAAAACGAAGAGTCCGAGTTGCTAATGGCCATGCCCGAGACGAAGGTGCCGCTGCCGGGGGGATCCAGAGAAAGTCGGAACGACGTGCTGGCCCTGATTGGGGTCGGCGGTGACCTGATTGTTGCGGCAGTGGAAGGCAAGGTCTCGGAGCTCTTCGGCGACACCATTGATAAATGGTACGCTAATCCGAGCGAGGGGAAGAAGAAGCGCCTGCAATATCTCTGCAACCTATTGGGAACAGCGTTTCCGCCTGTGGGAAGTCTCCACGATCAGTTGTTTCAGCGGGCGGCCTCGGCCGTTATCGAATGCAAGCGCTTCCGCGCCCGAATGCCAGCGATTATCGTACATTTGTTTTCTGCGGAGAAAGCGTGGTTCGAAGACTACGCCGCTTTCGTTTCGTTGCTGGGCGGTTCGCCGGAGCTGGACCGGATGAGTGAAGTAGACGTTCCGGACGGGTTCACGCTTATGCTCGGATGGGCAAGCGGCAACGAAACCTACTTGAAGGCGTGATAGCTAACCCTACAGCCTCTCCTCTTCAGGAACGACGAAGGGTCTTTAGGGACGACGAGTCACTGACAGGGCTGTTCAGGATCGCGACTTAAAGACATCAGGTTAAATTATGAATGCCGAATTGTTCTTTTCCCTGAGGTATGCACTGGTCGCACCCGTCGTACGCCGGCACCGTTCGCGCATGATCGTCCGCTTGGCAGATACGCCTGTGTGACACTATACTTGAGCAAGCTCCGATGATCGGACGAACGATGAAGTCTATGATCCGCCGACTTTCAATTCTGACAATCATCCTGTCTGCGGTGTCTGCGGTACAAGCGCAAGAATTCCCGCCCCAAACTCCCGTTTGCGGTAAAGTGTTCATCACTTTCTACGAAACCGGATCGATGACCGATAAGGGCTTTGTCGAGAATATCCTATACAGAAGTGTTCGAAGGTCCGATATTCTAAGCCTTCACAAATTTCCAGAGCCACAAGGCTTCTTTGGCATTACGCTGCGTATCCCGGAGAAGCCTGGGTACAAACACGTCCGGGTTTCTCCAAACACTTACATGAATATCCTTGAGTGCCTTGACTAGAGGAGCCAGATGTCCGTGCCGCGTCCCAGAGCCCCCAGATATACGAACTACTGTCTATGCGGCTGCGGCCCGTCCGTCACCCGAAAGTTCCGACCTGGGCACGACCAATCGCCGAGGATCACCATAGAAAAGGCGGTTGGCGGCTTGGAAGAGCTTCGCAATATCAGACTTCTGAAGCTTGACGGATGTCAGACCCGCGAGTGATTGCAATCGATCCCGCTCCCGCAAAACCGAGTATGGTCTTTGACGGTGCACGGTACTCGCGCATGTCCGCTCCGGAGCTGCGCGACTATGTCAATCGGATCGCTTCCGAAGGTCCCGGAACGCTGCTTTGCTGGGACGCACCGCTCACCGGTCCGGCTGACTCAGTTCGTCCTGGATCAAACCGCTACGACTTCACCAAACGACGAATCGAACGCTTCTTCTCGATAGAGGCGACTGGGTTCAAGGCCCCGAAAGGCATCTCCGTGCTCGGCTACGGTGAATGTCCGCATTGGACGATAACCCGATCCTTGCTGGGGCTCCCCAGAGTCGGCTCGTTCGATGTACCAGAGTCCCGCCTGCCCTTTGGCCTGATGACCGAACCAGGCTGCCGGGACCAGCAGCGCCCGTGCGTGGTCGAGATCCATCCGGCCTTGGCCGCTTGGCTTTGGTGCCGTCGCGAACGGCAGGCCGAGGCGAGCTGGGTATACAAGGGCAGCAAGTATCCGGAGCATAAGCGTCGGCCGGTCTGGCGGGAGATGTGGGATATCATTTTGCGGCGCACCGAGTTCGCAGAAGATTTGCCGTACCCCGAGAGCGACGACGAATTCGACGCAGGCGTCGGCTACATCCTTGGCACAATGATCAGTCAGGATGAAACGGATCAGCGACGACGATGTACCATTGTCGGCAATGCGCGGGATGGGGCGTTTCTCGTTCCTTCCTCCCCAGAGCTTATCGCCGCGTGGAACAGTTGGCAGGAAACAGATGGCTCAATTCGTGAATCGCAGGCATCGTGATAGCGTCTCGCCCGATTCGCCTTGGAGGTCAGGCGGATGGATCACGAGGGATTTCGGGACTGGTTCTCGCGTGTCGATGAGTTGACGGCGGCGCAGCGCACGGAGGGCGCGACGGTGCTGTCGGACCCGCCGGAGGGCGCGGCCTCGTTGGCGGCGGTCGAGCTGGGCGTGGATGACGAGCGGCGCTGTCCGCATTGCGGCGCCGGCGGGGCGGTGTCGCGGGGCAAGGCGCGCGGTCTTCGCCGGATCCGGTGCAAGGGCTGCGGGAAGACCTTCGGTGCGCTGACCGGCACAGCGCTGTCGGGCCTGCACCATAACGAGCGCTGGCTTGCCTTTGGCGCCTCGCTTGCCGAAGGCGAGACGATCAAAGAGGCTGCAGAGCGCTGCGGGATTGCGCCGAGCACGGCGCATTGCTGACGCCACCGCTTTCTGGCGGCGGTGCGCCAGGCGCCGGATCGGCTTGCCGGGATCGTCGAGGCGGACGAGACCTTCCTTCTGGAGAGCCGCAAGGGGGGGAGCGGAAG
>JGI24795J26692_1000386_pt1 | contig 26430 bp, 25 predicted proteins | sample PinacodermBB_FD_26692 | JGI IMG/M metagenome (IMG submission 26692)
ACGACTTCTTGAACCGCGCCGAGGTGAGCGTTGATGCGGCCAGCGGCGCGGTTCTTGAAGTAAGCGTGACAAGACCGGACAGCTAAAACCGACCGCCGAAAAAATTTTTTGTCATATTTGACATCTTCGATTTTGTGTGCTAGCTTTTCGCTCGGTCTGGCCAAAGGGTCGGATTTCGTGCGACGAATGGGGGTTCGCCTATGGATACAGCGACAGTTTTTACCGAGTCCTACTATTACTTCACCGTGGCCATAATGTGGTTGCTGCATGTGGGGTTCATGACATATGAGGCTGGAGTAAGCCGCCGCAAAAACATCATGTCAACGGCGATGAAAAACATCATGACCATAGCGGTGGTAACACCGACGTTTTATTACCTTGGCTGGTGGGTTTATTTCTGCATGCAAGAAGGTTTCTTGCCAACGACCTCAGCGGACGGTAGCGCTGGTTCAGGGGCTTATTTCTGCGGTGACGGTTACGGAGTTCCTTGGGATGCCACGATGGGCCCGAACTTGGGAGACAACATCAGCGGGGTCTTTTGGGCTGCGTTCGTGTTGTTCTCTTGGACTACCGGATCAATCATGTCTGGTTCGGTCCTCGAACGTATCCGTATTTCGGCTTACCTTTGGTTGACTGCTCTAATGGGTGGGTTGGTTTGGGTCTTGGCGGCTGCTTGGGGTTGGAGTTCTGGCGGTTGGTTGTCATTCCACTTCGGTTATCACGACTTCGCGGCATCGGGTGTGGTTCATGGCATCGCTGGCATCTTCGCTTTGGGCGTGCTGTTCAATCTGGGTCCGAGAATTGGACGTTACGACAGGAACGGTGGAACTCGAGTTTTCAAACCGCATAACCTTCACCTGACCTTGATGGGATTGATGATCATCTTCACTGGGTTTTATGCTTTTTACGCAGCATGTTTGGCTATCACCGCCGACTCTGCACCCGGTTGGCTGAACATCTATTTTAACCCAGCTACCTTGTCTGCTATCACCTTTACGATCACAATGGGTTTCGCTGGCGGTTTCGCCGGCGGCTACATTTTCGCTAAGGGAGACCCATTTTGGACATTGTCCGGTGGCCTCGCTGGCGTTGTTGCGGTGTCGGCCGGTGCGGACATCTATAATCCATCGTTGGTGTTAATTTTGGCGTTCTTCTCGGCTGGACTCGCGTACAAGGTCGGCACTTGGATCGAACAAAATGCACGCATTGACGATGCCGTAGGAGCGGTTGCGGTGCATGGCGTTATGGGATTCTGGGGTGTGATGTTGGTGGGCATTTTCGCCGGCGGATACCCGACCGGGCTCGCTGGAGTAAAAACGACCTTCCTCGGCCAACTAGTAGGTGCCGCGGCGTTGTTCGCTTTGGCTTTCCTCACGGGATACGGCGCTTCATGGATTCTGAAGAAGTTGAACCTCTTGAGGGTGCCACCCGAAGTGGAGGTTGAGGGTCTGGACATGTCTGAGTTTGAAACAGACTTCTACCCAGAGTTCGGCCGTGCCGAAGAAACCATAATCAACGCTGATGGCACCGAAGAGCCATCCGCTGCTGTGCTACGAGCGGCTTACGCCGACCTCAAGTAAATCTAGAGTGTCGAGGGTGTCTGGTTCATGGTTGCAGTTGATTGCCGTTATCGCGTTCATGTATCTAGTAGTAGCAAGTGCGGGATACTGGGCGCAACGGAAGCGCAAACAAAAGCAACCAAAGAACCATACCCAAGACCTCCAGAATATAACGTCTGATACAGATAGGAGAAACAAATGAATTCTTTTCCCTACGATAGTTGGGAAGAAGCTCTTGAAGCGGGAACTGGCTATTTCACTTTTGGGCCTGGCCAGAACTTTGCCTCGGTACTGATTGCGCTTATAGCCATCGTCATCTCGGTCTATTCGATCGTGACGGTAACGAGGCGCGAAAACGATTTGTTCAACGAATCGGCAGAGCGTCTTTCGGGAAAATACAACGGTGAGGAGGGCTAACAATGGCTGGTAAACAAATTGAATTTGACGAGATGCAAACCCACGACAAAAAAGTCGAGCGAGCGGTTCTGATCGCTTCCGTGGTCTGCGTAATCTTTGTCTTGATTTGCATTCAAGTTGTTGGCGGCGCCTAACAACAGAAAAACGAGTGGCTACAGTTCAGTTGATGGACAACAGCCCACCCGAACCAACCACCAACGGATAACACGATGGCGTTTCTCAATCGTCAGCGAATAGCACGGCTATGCCTTATCGTGGCGTTCTTGGCACTATTTTTGCCATGGCAAACTGGGCCAAGCATTACGCGCACGGGTTTTGATGTTGACGGCAACCTGTTATTGGCGGCCGTCTTGATAATCACCTCCTTGCTGATGCGATTCAACTTCCGGCCGGCGTGGATTGGTGCGGGATTTGTGGCATCCGTAGGCGGACGCGCCATTTACGACCTAACCAACAGTTCAATCAGAGGTGTTGGCATCGGACTGATCCTGGTGACGCTGGCATCCTTCGCTGCCGCATGCATTTTGTTGTGGGACATGTTCGTGGCGGTGTCCGCTTCAAGAAAAACCGATGAAGAATAGCGACCTTGCACCCCGTGTTTTGGAACCCGGTTTGTGGTCGCTCGGTGCCGGCACAGAGAGGTATCGCGTTGTTGGTGGTGGTGCAACAGTATTAGCCCTAAACGCTGGCGACAAGATTGAGATCATCGATCCGCAAGGTCGCCAGCAATGCGAATTGAGCGCTTTCGATTCTGTTGGTGTGAGCGACCCGGGCTTGCTCGGTGTGAACTCGGCGGAAATGACCGCAACTAACGAAATGAGTGCAACCAACGCTGCACAAACCAACCTCTCGGCACCGTTAACCGATGCTCGGAGGGTTCGAATGGGCCTCGAACGAGCAGGTATCGACCTAAAGCGTGCGAAACCCTTTTCGGTGTTTGCCCCCGATGCAGCCGCCGACAGCAAAGCTAGCTTTATTGCAGCGGCACCAGTAGCGGTGGCGGTGGCTGCGCCCGGCGCGCCGATGAGCCCTCACGACCATAATCCGCCAACCGACCTCATCGTCTATGTGTATCGTGCCACACTGCCAGACTCAGAGGAGATTTACCTACCCGCACCGCTCACCGAACCCAGCAGCGACTTCACCATCGGTGCCGCCACCGCGCAAACCTATGAAGTCAAAAAGGGTGACTATTTTCAGGTGCTTGATGTCGCCGGTCGCCAATGCTCAGACTTCCAGTGCTTTGCAGTGGCCGACCTTGAAGCCGGCTCCGCCGACTGCCTTGATGGCACCATCACTCGAACCTTGATGGGTGCCACCACCCCGGCACCAGGACTGTACTCAAAGTTTTATAACGCTCAGATGCAACCATTAGTGGAAGTGGTGCAAGACACGGTCGGACGACACGACACGTTCAACACCGCCTGCAACTCCCGCTACTACGAAGAGATGGGCTTCCCCGGCCACGTTAATTGCACCGACAACATCAACCGCGTATCGTCTGCCTACGGGGTAGCAGCCCGCCGAGGTTGGGAAGCCATCAACTTCTTTTACAACACCCACGTGGACGACACCAACCAGATTTACTTTGACGAACCATGGTCTCGCCCCGGAGACTACGTTTTGCTCCAAGCGTTAGCAGACCTAGTGTGTGTTTCAACTGCCTGCCCCTGCGATATTGACGCTGCCAACGCTTGGAACCCCACCGACATCCAAATTCGTGTCTACCCGAAAACCAACCTCTTCAAGAAAGCGACAGCATTCCGCATGACCGCAGATTCAGAAGCCGAACTAACCAAAGAAACGGGCTTCCATCCCCGAACCTCCGCATTGACCCGAGACCTAATCAACTATCAAGGGTATTGGCTCGCCAACACTTACCGAAACCACGGTACCGTAAATGAATACTGGGCGTGTCGGCAAGCTTCGGTGGCCATAGACCTCTCACCGCTGCGGAAATATGAAATATCTGGCCCTGATGCCGAGTTGCTAATGCAAACCTGTGTCACCCGAAATATTCGCAAACTCTCTGATGGTCAAGTGGTCTACACAGCCATGTGTTACGAAACCGGCACAATGATTGATGACGGCACAGTCTTCAGACTCAGCCGCGAAAACTTTCGTTGGGTTGGCGGCAGCGACACTAGCGGGCTTTGGCTACGTCAACAAGCACAAGAGCGCGACTTGAAAGCTTGGGTAAGAAACTCCACCGACCAACTACATAACCTGCAAATCCAAGGCCCCAACAGCCGCAAAATCCTTGAACAGGTGATCTGGACACGCCCCGACCAACCCCAAGTCAACGAACTCAACTGGTTCCGTTTCGCCATCGCTCGTCTCGGCGACCACAACGGCATTCCCCTAATCGTGTCTCGCACTGGCTACACCGGCGAACTTGGTTTTGAAGTCTTTTGTCACCCTAACGATGCTCCCGAAGTGTGGGACACGATATTTGCAGCGGGAAGTGATGCAGGCATCGTGCCACTAGGGTTAGAAGCTCTCGACATGTTGCGCATCGAAGCAGGCTTGATCTTCGCTGGTTATGAGTTTAACGACCAAACCGACCCGTTCGAAGCGGGCATCGGTTTCACTGTCCCCCTAAGAACCAAACAAGATGATTTCATTGGCCGTGAAGCACTGCAAAAACGCCGAGACAATCCGCAACGCCAACTCGTTGGTTTGGAACTACGAGGCGGAGAACTAGGAGTTCTTGATGACGGGGTTTATGTTGGTCGTGCCCAAGTAGGCTCCATCACCAGTGGCACGATCTCACCTATTTTGAACAAGAACATTGCCTTGTGCCGCATGGCCACCGAACACGCCCAAATCGGCGCCCAAGTTGAAGTTGGCAAGATTGACGGCCATCAAAAACGCATACCCGCCGTGGTCGTGCCGTTCCCCTTCTACGACCCCAGCAAATCCCGCGTGCGTGGGTAAGCCCAAAACTAGGCTGAGCGACTTCAAACAATGCAGTTCTTCACAGGTTGCTTAACGGCGCGGGTTGCTTAGCGGCGCAGCACTTTCGGGACGACCACCCCGAATTCTGAAGGCAGTTTGACGATCGTCACGCCAGAGTCCCGCAAGATCGCTACCTTCTCAGCGGCGGATTCTCCAGCGGTGGACACAATGGCGCCAGCGTGACCCATGGTGCGGCCTTTGGGTGCGGTGAGGCCAGCGATATAACCCACCACCGGCTTGTGCATATGGTCACGCGCATAAATCGCCGCTTCGGTCTCCTGCAACCCACCAATTTCACCGATCATCACTACCGCTTCGGTTTCACGATCGGCTTCAAAACGCTTTAAGTGGTCAAGAAATGAACTCCCGTTGATGGGGTCGCCACCAATACCAACGCTAGTGCTCACCCCGATGCCTTCTGCTTTTAGTTGCGATGCCGCCTCATAACCGAGCGTCCCGGAACGGCTCACGATCCCCACCGGCCCAGGCATATAAATGTGTGCAGGCATGATGCCGAGCAGCGCTTTACCCCCGCTGATCACCCCAGCGCAGTTGGGCCCAATCAGGCACATCCTTTTGGCGTGCTGGTAACGGCGCAGGTAACGTTTCACCCGAATCATGTCTTGTATGGGAATACCTTCGGTGATGCAGACGCAGTATTCAATTCCGGCATCGGCGGCTTCCATGATCGCGTCCGCCGCGAATGGTGGTGGCACGAAAATGATGCTGGCTGTGGCTTCAGTAGCAGACACGGCCTGTTTCACGGTGTCGAACACCTCCACACCGCAATGTCTGGTTCCTCCCTTGCCGGGGGTGACGCCACCCACTATGTTGGTGCCGTATTTGGCCATGTCCGTGGTGTGAAATGTGGCGATACGTCCAGTGATGCCTTGCACGATCACGGGTGTGTTTTCGTTAACGATGATGCTCATTTGGTTGCCCTCCCCGCAATGCAAGCGACCGCTTTGGTGCCTGCTTCGGCTAGCGAATCGGCGGTTATCACACCAACATCGGCTTGAGCGAGGATGGCTTGGCCTTCCTTCACGTTGGTTCCCGATAAACGCACTACTACCGGCACTTCCACATCCAGTTGACGCAAGGCTTGCACTACACCCTCGGCTACCCAGTCGCAGCGGTTGATGCCAGCGAAAATGTTCACCAAAACCGCTTTCACGTTGTCGTCTGAGAGTACTAAACGAAAGGCTTTCAGCACTCGTTCGGGTGACGCACCCCCGCCTATGTCTAAGAAGTTGGCGGGGTCGCCGCCGGCGTGTTTGATCATGTCCATTGTGGCCATCGCTAATCCAGCACCGTTGATGATGCAGCCAATGTCGCCGTCAAGCCCCACATAGCTGAGCCCTCGATCAACAGCGGTTCGTTCTCGTGGGTCTTCTTGCGATTTGTCTCGCAACTCCGATACGTCTTGGTGGCGGAACAAGGCGTTGTCGTCGAAGATCATTTTGGCATCAAGGGCGAGAAGTCGCCCATCGGCGGTCACCGCTAGTGGATTGATTTCGAGCATGGTGATGTCGAGGTCGATGATGGCTCGATAACAAGCGGTCAAAAGGTTAACTGCTTGAGGTACTAGGCTCGGGTCAAGCCCCACCGCGAAAGCGATCTCGCGAGCTTCGAAGGCTTGCAACCCCACTGCGGGTTCAACGTTGATGCGCACAATCGAACTGGGGTCGGAGGCCACGATTTCTTCAATGTCGCTGCCTCCTGAAGCGGAGGCCACGATCATTACTCGTTCGGCAGCACGCCCCAGCACGAAACCGAGATACAGTTCGCTTTCGCTGGCCACGGCGGCTTCGACATAGAGCCGATACACCCCTTTGCCACGCNCGCCGGTTTGTTGGGTGACTAAACGCTTACCGAGCAGATCTTCGGCCGCTTCGGCAACCTCTCGTTCGTGGTTGCACACTTTGATGCCGCCGGCTTTGCCTCTAGCTCCAGAGTGGATTTGCGCTTTCACTACCCATTGTTCGCCACCTATTTCTGATGCTCGGTAGGTGGCCTGCTCGGGGCTGTATGCTAATCCTCCGTCGGGTATGGCCACGCCATAGTCGGCGAGTATTGCTTTGGCTTGATACTCATGAATTTCCATGAAGCCCCCTCTTCAACTTCTTGGTTCTTCGGTTTGTGGTCTAGGTTTTCGCGGCGATTGTGTTGGCGGTCTCAACAATATTTTCAGCCATTTTGGCTGAGGCAGCGTCAATCATGCGCCCGTCTAGTTGTGCTGCACCGCGGCCATCCGCAGCCGCTTCAGCCAACGCTTCAAGCACTCGCCGAGCTTGGTTCACTTCACTCGCGGGTGGGGTGAACACTTCGTTGGCTAAATCGATTTGTGTTGGATGAATCGCCCATTTGCCGTCGTAACCTAGGGCTGCGGCTCGGCGTGCGCCAGCCAGGTAGCCGTCGGGGTCGGCGATGTCTCCGAATGGTCCGTCGATGGCACGCAGACCGTTGGCACGGCAAGCAACTAGCATCCGTGAAAGCGCTGCGTGCCATTGGTCGCCAGGGTAGTCTGGGTTGAGCCCACCGATGGTGATGGTGCGTGCGCGGCACGAAGCCGCGTAGTCGGCCACACCGAAATGGAGTGCTTCGAGGCGTGGGCTTGCGGCGGCTAGGGCTTCCACATTGGCCATGCCTAATGCGGTTTCTACGAGTGCTTCTAAGCCGATTCGATGATGGCGCAGGCCGAGCCCTTGTTCAATGCCGCTGACGAGAGCGTCCACAGTATAAATGTCGCCCGGTACTCCGGCTTTGGGGATCAAGATTGTGTCTAGTTTTGCACCGCATTGTTCGACCACATCGACCACATCGCGGTACATGTAGTGCGTGTCGAGCCCGTTGATCCGCAAACAGATTGTTTTGTTGTGGCTCCGCCAGTCGATGTCGTGCAGTGCCGCAATGACGTTTCTGCGGGCGCTGGCCTTGTCGTCTGGTGCTACCGCGTCTTCAAGGTCTAAGAACACATAGTCGGCGTTGCTGGCGGCGGCCTTTGCAAAGAAATCGGGGTTCGAACCGGGTACGGCTAGTTCGCTGCGCTGCAAGCGGCGGGGCTTCTCGGCGATTTGATGATGGCTCATTTTTTCCGTTCTTTAGGTTTTTTGTTTCGCGGGTATGGTGAGAACTGTGGACGGTAGCACTACTCTTTGAAGTTGCTATACCAAAACATGAGGAATATTTATGCCTTTTTCTGATCGATTGCTTATGGGGCCTGGCCCTTCTAANCCTTATCCGGAGGTGACCGCGGCGTTTNCTCGTCCACTTTTGGGGCATTTGGACGGCGAGTTCATTGCCTTGCTTGACGAAACTTGTGACCGTTTGCGAGCCGTGTTCCGTACTGATAATGCGCTTACGTTTCCTATTTCGGGGACTGGTTCGGCTGGTATGGAAGCGGCGTTTGTGAACACTGTTGGTGAAGGTGACACTGTGGTGGTGGGTGTCAATGGTGTGTTTGGGAAGCGGATGTGTGATGTGGCTGCGAGGTGTGGTGCCACGGTGGTTCCTGTGCACGAGCGCTGGGGTTTGCCCATTGACCCTCAACGTTTGTTGGATGCACACCCGAATCCGACTGTGATAGCAGTTGTACACGCTGAAACTTCAACCGGTATACGCAACGACATCGTCGAGTTGGGTGCCGCTAAAGGTGATGCGTTGCTGCTTGTGGATTGCGTCACCTCACTTGCTGGCATTGATTTGAGGCTTGATGAATGGGGTATTGATATTGCCTATAGCGGCACGCAGAAATGTTTGGGTGCGCCGCCCGGTTTGGCACCTTTGAGCGTTTCTCCTCGTGCTCTTGAGCGGCTCCTGAAAGAGCCTCGTTCGTGGTATTTCGACTTGCAGATGCTCGCTAATTATGTCACCGGTAATGTTGCTCGGGCTTATCACCACACCGCGCCGATAGCCATGGTTTTTGCGCTTCATGCTGGCCTTGGTGTGGTTCTTGATGAGGGTTTGGAAGCGACTCAGGCACGGCATCAGCATTGTGGTGATTTGCTTCAAGCTGGCCTTCTGGAGCGAGGTTACGATTTGATAGCGCCGAGCGCTAATCGTCTGCCTCAACTTACTTCGGTGCGGGTACCAGAGTCTCGACTGCCGAATGGTTACACCGAAGCCGAGGTGCGTGCCGAATTGCTTAATCGTTACAGCATTGAGATCGGAGGCGGTCTCGGCGATTTGGCGGGGGTTTGCTGGCGCATTGGTTGTATGGGTCACTCGGCCCGTACCCGCAATGTCACCATGTTGCTAGGCGCTCTAGACGAACTGTTGTTGTAGTTGTTTGACGTTGACACTGGAGTTTCCCGACTCGAACGTCAAACGCGCAGTGCCAGTTTTTCTTGATTGCTCCTTTCCGGTCTTGCTCCAAGGAATTTCTGTGCTAGTTTTTGCTTTGCCAAAATATGACTATCCAGAGGAGATTTTGACTTATGACACGAGTAGCGATCATTGGTGCTGGGCCTTGCGGTTTGGCGCAGTTGCACGCATTTGTGAGTGATAAAACGGTTGACGGTACGGCGACACCAGAGTTGGTTTGCTACGAAAAACAGAGTGATTGGGGCGGACTTTGGAACTATACATGGCGTACCGGCCTTGATCAACACGGTGAACCGTGCCATGGGAGTATGTACCGCTATTTGTGGTCTAATGGCCCGAAAGAATGTTTGGAGTTTGCCGATTACACTTTTGAAGAGCACTTTGGGACACCGATTGGTTCGTTCCCGCCACGAGAGGTGCTATATGACTACATCATCGGGCGTGCTAAGCGTAGTGGGATTCGGCGGTTTATTCGCTTCAATCATGTGGTTCGCAGCGTCAGTCGTTCTGCGCAATCCGGCCGTTTTGTGGTGTGCGTGCATGACCACGAGACCGAGACTACGAGCACCGAAGAGTTTGATTATGTGGTGGTGGCTAGTGGGCATTTCTCCACACCGAATATGCCGCATTATCCGGGTTATGAGACTTATGGAGGCACGCTGATTCATGCCCACGATTTTCGTGACGCGGCACAGTTTGCAGACCAGAACGTGATGATTATCGGTTCAAGTTACTCAGCCGAAGACATCGCTTCGCAGTGTTGGAAGTATGGGGCACGGTCGGTGACTTGTTCGTCACGCAGTGGGCCGATGGGTTTTGATTGGCCTGACGGTATCACCGAAAAACCTATCCTGAGCCATGTTGATGGCCGTACCGTGCATTTCGTCGACGGCAGTTCTGCTGAGATTGATGCGATTATTTCTTGCACCGGCTATTTGCATCATTTCCCCTATATGGACGACAGTCTGCGTCTTGTAACGACTAATCGCTTGGCCACTTCGATGCTCTATCGCGGGGTGGTTTTCCAGCCCGATAATGCAGTGATGTATTTGGGCATGCAAGATCAGTGGTACACGTTCAATATGTTTGATGTGCAGGCNTGGTATGCCCGTGATGTAATCCTCGGTCGGATTGATTTGCCTTCAGCNCCAGAGCAGGCTCGCTGGATTGAAAAACAACAAGCTATTGAAGATGGCATTGAAGACGATTACGGCCTTATTGATTATCAGGGTGTATACACGCAAGATCTTCTTGAACAAAGCGATTACCCAACCTTTAGCACGGCTCAAGTCTCGGCAATGTTCAAAGACTGGAAGAAGCACAAGAAACAGTCGATCATCGGCTACCGAGACAACGGACACACCTCGCCGATAACCGGCACGGTTGCGCCAGTTCACCACACCGCTTGGGTAGACGCTTTAGATGACTCACTCGAATCGTTTTTAGCGACCGGTTCTTGACAAATTTCCACCTAACCACCAAAGCTATGAAGCCGCTACCTAAAACAGCCGACATAGTTGTTGTAGGTGCTGGCATTATGGGCGCGAGCATCGCCTATCAGCTTGCCAAGCAATCCTCAGCACAGATTTTGGTTTTGGATGAACGCCCCCCGGTTGGGGGCATTTCGGGTAGAACGTTCGGCCAGATACGCCAGCATTACTCCAATGAGTTGCTCGTGGCGATGGCTCAGCGTGGTTTCGCGGTGATAAAAAATTGGGATACGGAGGTGGGTTTCGGTAATCCCGGTTATGTGCAACTCGGTTATTTGCTTTTGGTGACCGACAATCAACTTGAAGCCTTACATCGCAACATCAATATAGGTAAGGCCTGTGGGGTGGACACTCGCTTTGTGACGGCGCCTGAGATTGCTGCTCTTGAACCCTTGTTAGTGACCGACGGTCTTGCGGGTGGGGCTTATGAACCTGAGGGCGGTTACATTGATGTCACCAAAATGGTCTTGAGTTGGCTGATTGCGGCTCAAGCACACGGCGCTGAAGTGGTTAGCGGTGTGAGAGTTGACGAATTGTGCGTGAGCGACGGCCGCGTGACTTCTGTGGTCACTAATTCTGGTGAGGTCGCCGCGCCGCTGGTAATCGTTGCTACCGGTGCTTGGGCGTGTGATTTGCTTGACCCCATCGGGGTGCCTGTGCCAGTGCAACGGCGTCGGTTGGAGTTGGCCACACTGCAAACCCAACCGGGCCAACCACAAATGCATTCCTGCATCACCGATGGCAACTCCAACATCGTTTTGCGCCCAGATTTTGGCCGCCGTTTTGTGGCTGCGGCTTACCCTAAGCAGATGCCACTCGTGGCTGACCCGTTGGCGCTCGGGAATGAAACCGCTCAGCAAGCCCACCTGCAACGCATCGACACCGCGCTAGCTGAGCGGATGCCAGCGCTACGAGGTGCTACTCCAGTTAACCAGATTAGTGGAGCTTATGATGTCACCCCCGACTACCACCCGCTGATCGGTTGGTCCAGCGAGGTAGACGGTTTGTGTCTGGCTCTCGGTTTTTCTGGGCACGGCTTGAAACTGTCGCCAGCTATTGGAGAGATGGTAGCCGCAATTGCGCTCGGTAAGGCTCCACCCTTTGATCCGCATCCGTTGCGCCCCAACCGCTACGCCGAAGGTGAACCAATGTTTTGCGCCTACGGACCAAGCGCTCGAGCCTAACCCGTCTGCCCAACAGGCCACAGGACAACCTTATTGCGGGCCGCTTGAGTCGTGGGGGTGGCTTGACAGGTTGGGGTCTAGCGTGTGATAGTCGCTGGCTTCGGCCACAAAAAGGGCATGAACGGTTTCAACACCGGTCGGTGGGTCGAGAGTCCCGGCGGCAATTGATTGGGTTGATGGTCGGTCTTTGGAGCGCCAAAAAAGGCTACTACCGCATTGTGTGCAGGACGCATAAGCAACTTTTGGCTCTTCGGTCGGAACCCACCAACGCAGCAAATCAGTACCCTGATCGAGTACTAGTGCTTCAGCTGCAGCGTTCGTGGCCGCCATAAAGTGCCCTGTCCAACGACGGCACCGTTTGCAGTGGCAGTTGATAACCGGCCTCAACGGACCGTCCACAGTGAACCGCACCCCGCCGCAAGCGCACCGCCCGGTTACGGTCAACTCAACTCCAAGGATAGGGCGAGTTGCTTACCGGGTGCAGGTCGCCGTTGGCGTAACGTGACCACCGAAACGGAGCCAACAACGTTTGTGGTGAATCCAAGAGTTCTTTGGCAACCAATGCTCCAACTCCGATCATCTTGTAACCGTGGTTAGAATCAGCGATGAAGTAGACGTTGTCGCAAAAGCGGTCGAACACCGGGAAGTTATCGGGTGTGAAACTGCCGATACCGCCAGATGGTTCATGGCTCATCAAATGACTCATGCCTTCAAAACGTTTCTGGCAATGCGCCAATGCTGCAGTCCATGTCCTATAAAAATCTGCACCGACAATAAAGTCGGGCGAATCAGGGCCATATGGGTCAACGGCAACTTCTGATGAAGGTTTGTCTACCACGTAAGGTATGTAACCGCCTTGCACACCACCAAAGTTGAAATCTGGCTTGTAATACACGCCCCAAGGCCCTTCGGTAACCAAACCGTCAGCATCATAAAGCGGCGCATCTGTGTCTATATGCACAACGGGGCACATTTCGCCAGAATTGTCAACCAAGAAACCTGGGTCTACCGCGAGTGTGCCTTCCTGTAGACACATATATGTCCAGGTAGGCAATTGATGAATCTGCCGATCTGTGCCCAACACTTCAGTGGTGACCGGCAAGTCAAGCATCGCCCAAATGTGTTGCACCCAAGGCCCTACTGCCACAACGATTTGCTCACAGTCAACCGATCCTTCACTGGTTTGAACCGCAGTTACCGCCCCGGCAGCGTCACGCCGAAAACCAGTTACCGAAACTCCGCTCACGACTCGCACACCCTCGGTTTCAGCCTTACCCAAGAGGCCTTTCAGCGAGGCCATGTTGTTGGCATAACCGCCACGGTGTTCATGCAGCACGCTCGTTATCCCTTGCGCTTGCCAGTCATCAAAAATGTTTAACATATAGTTGCGTGAGGAATCACTTCCTTCCACAAAAGTTGAGGCGTAACCAATGTTGCTTTGCTGTTCATGAATCGAAGCCACATCTTCACGCATCGCTTCGTGGCTAATCTGCAAATACCCGACTGGGTGATAAGAAAACGCTTCAGCATCGCTTTCCCAAACGTCAACCGAATGCGCCATCAACTCTCGCATGGCAGGCTGAAAATAGTTGTTGCGAACAACACCGCAAGCAATACCTGATGCGCCGGCACCAACACCGGTTTTGTCTATCACAAGCACATCAGAACCCGATCCGCGCCCCGCCAACCGCAGGTCACGAGCTAAGTTCCAAGCCGTAGACAAACCATGAATACCAGCACCGATAATCACATAGCGAGCGCTTCTCGGAAGAGTCATATTTGCTTTTGCTCCTTGGGACTTTTGGTCTTTTTGACAGTGTTGTTGGCAGTATTTGCTAATGCGGGTTGATTAATGCGCTTGTGGTGCTGACCAACCCTCAAGTTCGGTTGGTTTCCAGTTCTCGCCCACAATGCGCGATTTGTCCACCCATGGCCCGAGTTCAACTTGTGGGAACTTGCAGTGGATGTCTTTCAAGCTGATGCCATAGGAATTGCCGTCCACAAGATGTTTGATTAGCACCTTGCGGGCGATGTCGTCTTCTTGACCTTGAGGAATGTCGAAATAGATCTTTAGAAAAGAGTTGGAATAGCGGTCGAACACCGCCGGTATTCCGTCTTCTTCTAGCAAGGTTATATCTTCCAGCCAGTTGATGTCTGGCCCAGGTGTGGCTGCCAGCAAATCAATGTCGGCGACCAGCGTGATGTCTTCTTGATATGGGAAACGTTTACCAGCTAGCACTTCCGCATCAATCGCCACCGTGCGGACTTCGCTGGGGTTTTCGCCGCTACTCGCAGAACCAGCCATCTCAGATACCTCCATGCAGAGTGTGTTTGTCAAACATTGCCCNAATTTCAGCGAGGGTGTTTTCCTCGGTGACACCAGGNATNTAGTTGCTGCCAGCCAAAGGCACTTTGGCCATCGCAGCCGCTTCATAGGTGAGCGCGGCCAAGTCTTCAGGTTCCAGAGAATGGATATCAGTCTTGCCGCAAGCCCGAGCCAACATTTGCACTTCCATCGTCAAAGTAATCAAAAAGTTGTAGACCCGTAGCGCTGCTTCATCAACATCCAGGCGCTTACGCAACTCCACGTCTTGGGTCGCGATGCCCACCGGACAGCGCCCGGTGTGGCAGTGATAGCATTCGCCGGCGGGCACCCCTATTGTGCCCTCAAAGTCGGTGACACCAGGGAGCTCTTTGTTGCAGTTGAGCGCCATCAACGCTGCAGTGCCGATTGCGATTGCATCCGCGCCGAGCGCTAGGCACTTGGCCACATCACCGCCATTGCGAATACCGCCGGCTACTACCAAATCAATTTCATCGGCGAGCCCCACATCTTCTAAAGCGCGGCGGGCTTCGGGGATAGCTGCCATTAAAGGTATACCGGTTTCCTCGGTGGCGAGATGCGGCCCGGCACCGGTGCCACCCTCAGCACCATCAAGATAAATCACATCGGGGCCGCATTTCGCAGCCATGCGCACATCGTCATAGACACGAGCCGAACCAAGTTTTAACTGGATCGGGATTTGGTAGTCGGTGGCTTCACGTACTTCTTGAATTTTTAGTGACAGATCGTCGGGGCCGAGCCAGTCGGGGTGCCGCGCCGGTGACCTTTGGTCGATACCGGCGGGAAGTGAACGCATTTCGGCAACCTGTTCGGTGACCTTTTGGCCCATTAGGTGACCACCAAGGCCAACCTTGCAACCTTGACCAATAAAGAACTCAACCGCATCAGCAAGCATTAGGTGATGCGGATTGAAACCGTAGCGGCTTTGAATGATCTGGTAAAACCATTTGGTGGATAGGTCTCGTTCTGGTGGGATCATTCCGCCTTCACCTGAGCAGGTGGCGGTTCCAGCCATCGAAGCACCCTTCGCTAAAGCCATCTTCGCTTCTAACGACAAAGCACCGAAGCTCATCCCGGTGATATAAACAGGAATGTCAAGCTCAATCGGTTTGGCTGCGAAACGAGAGCCCAGCACCGTTTTTGTCTCACATTTTTCTCGGTACCCTTCGATCACGAAACGGGTGAGAGTGCCCGGCAAGAAAACCAGTTCGTCCCAATGCGGGATTTTTTTGAAGATCGAAAAACCTCGCATTCGGTAGCGACCTAGCTCGGATTTGACGTGGATGTCGTTGATTACTTCCCGTGTGAAGATACGACTTTGACCTAACACATCTGTGCTTTTGTTGACTTCGCTCATCGTAATGTTGTGCTCCTTTGCTTGATCTGTGTGTTTTGTTGCCTAAATCACCAGTTTGCGTTCGGATGGTTCGAGNGAGTCGTAGTTGTGGAGTTGTTTGCCGCAAACAAATTTCTCAAANGTTGGTGGAGCGCCCAAGTTGTGGACACGGAACTTGCGGTTAATGAACTCAGTGTCGGCATCAGTCCACTCTCCAGGAACNCAATCAACGCCCANAGACTTCACTTTNCCAGCCACATAAATTGCCCCGTCATACATCGAATCTCCGAGGTTTTCGCCGGCATTACCACAAATAATCTGCCGTCCTCGTTGCATCATAAAACCGGTGTTGATGCCCACGCTTCCCCCCACAATGATAGTCCCACCCTTTTGATCAATGCCGGTACGTGCCCCGACGTCACCTTTGACGATGAGGTCGCCACCACGGATAGCGGCACCAGTTAGTGAACCCGCACTTCGTTCAACCATCACCACACCCGACATCATATTTTCGCCAAGCGACCACCCCACTCGCCCGTTGATAGTCACCTCCGGCCCATCGATCAATCCGCAAGCGAACCAACCGGGGCTGCCTTCAAAATGTATCCGACAGCGTTTCAGGATGCCCACAGCCAAGGAATGTTTTGAAGCCGGATTGAGTACCGTCACATCGCTGATGCCGTCTTTGTAGATAAGTTGCCGTAGCGCCATGTTGATCTGGCGGATAGACAAATCGGCCGCATCGAAACGCGCCCGCACACCGTCTATCTCAATATTGCCGGGCATCTCTGCGTGGGGTTCAACTAACCCCCGTGCGTCATAGGCGACACCGCTGCGTGACCCTACACTTGCCATACCAAAACCTCCCTTTCGTACGGATCACGAGTCTCAACTTCACGTTTCACCAAAGTTCGTATGGAGACTTCCTCGGTAGCTACTGCAACCAAGTCATCAGACTCAAACAACACCAACGGTTTGGCCGCCATCTCATCTTTAGCAATGCCGAGTTGGTTGCTGGTTACGCAAACGTACGTGAAGACACCATCAAAGTCGTCAAGACTTTCTTTCATGGCGGTCTCAAGCGACACCCCTGCGGTTAACTGCTCGGCCAAATACACGGCGATGATCTCTGAGTCGCATTCGCTTTGGAAACGATGCCCTGATTGTTCTAAACGCCGGCGCCACTGGTGGTAGTTGGTTAGCTGGCCGTTGTGTACTACAGCAACGTCAGCAAAAGGATAAGCCCAATATGGGTGGGCGCTTGCCAGATCCACTTGGGATTCGGTGGCCATCCGCACATGGCCGATGCCGTGCGTGCCGTGAAACGAACCCAACCCGTATTGTTCAGAAACGGTTGCTGCATCGCCGAGATCTTTGATGATTTCTAGGGAATTGCCGACAGACAGCACCTCGCAACCGGGTACATCCTCAAGGTAGTCGGCGAGCGGTTTGAGTTCGCCGCTATAGCGAACCTTAGCCCGAAAGGCGTATCCAGTCTCGCTCGTGACGGTTGCCACCTCGGCTCCTATTTTGGCGAGCCGTGCCTCAACTTCAAGGCGATTGCGCGCCAGACGTTCCTCCATTCCGAAACCAGTGCTGTTGCTAGGCTCGGCCAGAACGAAACGAATCACAACTAGGTCATCATCGGGCCCATACACTGCGTATCCAGTGGAATCAGGACCACGATGTTTCATTGCTTGCAACATCTCCGTCAATTCGGCTCCGATGTTGGCTGTGCCGTCGCGGTGGATTACTCCAGCGATACCACACATTGTGCTACCTCCCTTTGCTATTGTTGATTTGTTTCTATTGTTGAGTTGTTGCGCTAAGCGGCAGCATCGGATCAGGGTAAAACGTCGAGATATTCTTCAACGTCCCAATCAGAAACGGTGTGCAAAAAGCGCTCCCATTCGTCTGTTTTGTAATGCATGAACACTCGATACATCTCCCCGACAAGAGCCGATTTGACAACTTCGTCATTGGCGAGAGCATCAAGGGCTTCACCTAAGGTGAGCGGTATCTTGTTGACTTGTTTGCCTTCTTTCATCGCATCGTAAATGTTGCGTTCTTCGGGTTCGCCCGGGTCTAAACCGCGGTCCAAACCGTCATCCATCGCTTTGAGCAACCCAGCGAACGACAAAGCGGGATTGACTGCGCTATCTACTGAGCGGTATTCAAAACGCCCCGGAGCGCTGATCCGCAGNGCGGTGGTGCGATTTTGGAANCCCCAGTCNGCGAACACTGGTGCCCAAAAGCCGGTGTCCCAGAGTCGGCGGTAAGAGTTCACTGTCGGCGAGGTCAGGCAGGTAAGCGCCCGTACATGCTCCAAGATCCCGCCGATCGCTTTCATGCCTATTGGCCCTGGCAGCTGGGGGTTGTCTCCTTCGGGCAGAAACTTATTGTTGCCGTGTGCATCCCAAAGCGAAATGTTGTGATGGCAGCCGTTGGCCGAGACACCCATGAAGGGTTTAGGCATAAAGCAAGGGAACGCCCCCAGTTCACGCCCGACTTGTTTACACACTTGGCGGTAGGTACTCAAACGGTCGGCGGTGAGTTCGGCTCGGTCAAAGTTGAAGTTGAGTTCAAGTTGCCCTGGAGCGTCTTCGTGGTCGCCTTGGATCATGTCTAGCCCCATCGCTTCACAGTATTCAATGACTTTGTGGATGAGTGGTTGCAGTTCGGCGAATTGGTCTATGTGGTAACAGTTTGGTTTCGTGAGCCCTTCAACGGTTGGTTTGCCGTGCTGGTCGGCTCGCAACCACATCATCTCCGGTTCACAACCAGCGCGCAGGTGCAACCCGTGTTTAGCCTCGAATTCGGCGTGGATGCGTTTGAGGTTGCCTCGGCAGTCTGAAGTGAGGAACGCTCCGCCGTCTACTTCCTCTTCTCGCCCGCGAAAAAGAGTACACCAAACCCGTGCTGTGCGGTTGTCCCAAGGTAACGGCATGAACGTTTCGGGTTCGGCCACGCCGACCAATTCTCGGGCTTCGGGCCCATAACCTATGTATTCGCCGTGCCGGTCTATGAAAAGGTTGGCGGTTGAGCCGTAAACAAGTTGGAAACCTTTGCGGGCGATCATCCCGAAGTGCTTGGCGGGTATGCCTTTGCCCATGATCCGCCCGGTCACAGACAAGAATTGGCAGTATAGGTACCTAATGTTGTCTGCTTCGATGCGCGCTTCCGTTGCTCTTATCTGCTCTTCGCGGCCTTCCGCTTCTACGAACATTTCTATATCTGTGGCCATGTTTCCCCCAGTCGGAAATTGATTTGTTGCGACATTAGCACAAGGATTCGTGCGTGTCTACTCCTAGTAAGGATTTTTTCCTAACAGTAGTGAGGCCAGCAACTCGCCGACAGGTGCGTGGCCCGCCGACTGTTGACCTCGAAGCGAGTCCGTGCAGAGTTTGGCTCCAGATTATTGTCAAGTCGTGGCTGAAGACTTGATTGGTGTGGTGTTTTTAGACTTTCTTGCGGGGGATGTCGGCTGCTTTGAGAACTTTGCCGTTGGCATCAAGAATGCCTGCTTTGGATCCCAACGAAAGGGGATTTGCACCGAAAAGGTCTTCGCGGTTGATCGCTACCCAGCGGTAACCGTTGATCTTTTTGACGCGTTTGAAAGCCGTTTTTAGGTCGGCTACTTGAGCAGCCACAATAATCTTGCCCTTGTCGAACAATAGGTCTGCCTCACCACTCGGGTCGGGTGCCGCGCCGACCGCCTTAGCAACAGAATCGCAGAGTGCTTCGTGGTTCAAGCGTGCCATATCAATCTTCCTCGCAAGTCAAGATCGATATGGTTGCATCAATAGCAGCTTGTGCGTCGGTGCCTTCGGCGCTAACGCGAGCGGTGTCTCCGGCGCTTGCGCCAAGTGCGAGCACGCTCAGAATGCTCGCAGCGTTCGCTGATTTTGTGCCCACGTCAATACGCACAACAGCGTCAAATGCTTGCATCTTTTCGACTAATGCCGATGCGGGACGTGCGTGCAGACCCTGTGAGTTGGTGATGACGATCTCTTTATCCATTATTTGGCTCCGCGGTTAGGCACTCATACAAGAATTTGGGGTCTGTGGTCGTCCAAAGGGTTTTGCAAAGTTCATCGTCTTGCAAAATCTCTGCTAGCTGCGACAATACTCGCACATGGTCGTTGCCAATGGCAGCTAAACCCACNACCAAATAGGCGGTTCCTTGCTGCCAATCAACGCCTTTGGGATGTTGCACCACAACTATNCCAGTGGAGCGAATGTGTTCCTTGCTCTCAAGNACTCCGTGNGGTAGAGCAACCCCGTTGCCGAGATAAGTCGGGGTTTTCGTTTCGCGTTGCTTCATGCCATCGATGTACTCTTCGGAAACTGAACCACGCGCCACCAACAAGGCACCAGCGTGTTCAATCGCTTCGTTCATTGAGTTTGCGTTGCAACCCAAAAAAATATCGTCGATGGTCAATACAGAAGCGAGGGAGTCAGTCATCGGTAGCTCAAATTGCAGAAACGATAGGTTCGTTAGCGTTGAGTTTACCGACCAGTGCTTTCACCGCNGGATCATTCATGAACAGGGTGAAAGGAATTATCGCCGCACCGGGGACTTTAGCCTTAGCTTGCTTGGCGAGACCCTTATGCACCACGATCACATCGGCAGCATCCGTCAACTGCCCTACTGGTGAATGCACCACATTGATATCAAGTTTGGCTTTCTTGACCAGCTTCTTTAGCTGGTTGGCACCCATCAAGCTGCTCCCCATCCCGGCTTCGCATGCATAGACGATTAGTTTGATGTCGCTTACTTGCTTGGTCACTCGTTCGGTCATGGGTGCTCCTTTGTTGAACGTCAATCAAATGCGGAAGTGTGTCGGAAGTAGCGGAAGTGTGTCGGAAGTGTGGGTGGCCTCGGTGGTGAAGGCCACCCACACAACCTCCAAGAAATTGGATGCTGTTAGCCGACTGTTAGCCGACCACGGGTACGCCGACCATGGCATCTGCGAGGTCGTCAGCGTCATCGTCCGCATCGGACATTTCTTTCACCGGGAAGATCCTTAGCAAAATACTGCCCACGAAGAACGCTGCGGCTGCTCCTGCTGCCATACCTAACCAAACACCAACTGCCGCTCCCGCGTTGGACGGAGTAAACGTAATGTAGGCAAAAACGCTACCGGGAGACGGCGGCCCGGTCAACCCAGCGTCAAAGATTACGAAGATTATGTCGGCGCTGATACCACCTGCCCACATCGCAACGATCATCACCGGGTTCATGAGCACATACGGGAAGTACACCTCATGGATACCACCGAAGAAGTGGATGATGATCGAGCCGGGTGCCGAGAGCTTGGCCAAGCCTTTACCTGCGAACCAGTAGGCGAGCAGCAGACCAAGACCCGGGCCGGGATTCGTCTCGAGCAGGTAGTAGATTGAGCGGCCGGATTCTTCCACATCAAGTGTGCCGAGCGGTGTGAGCACACCGTGGTTGATGGCGTTGTTCAAGAACAGCACCTTCGCAACCTCAATCGGGAGGTCCATCAATGGGATGAGGTTGGCATCGGAGATGCTCTCCACCACGCTGCCGAAAGCGTCAGCGATCTCTCGCATGATCGGGCCGATGATCCGGTAGCCGAGCATGGCCAGACCCATACCAGCGATGCCCTGAGAGAAGTTGTTGACCAGCATCTCGAAGCCTGCCGGAGTGCGGGGCTCAAGAAACTTGTCGATTTCTCGCATCACCCAACCTGCAAGCGGGCCCGCGACCATCGCGCCCATAAACTGCGGCGCCCCACCCGCGCCAGCGACACCGAAGGCAGCTGTTTCGTCTGCGGCGGCGGCTCTCATGAGTTCCTCGTAGAACCCTGGCTGCANCGCTGCACCTGCGATNACACCCATGACGGTNATAGCCCCCAGCACACCCCCTCGGTGGCCATAGATCAACTTGCCACCGGTGTAGGCGATCAGCAACGGCAACAAGTACCGGATCATCGGTGCGACTGTGAGACCTGTGATGGCACCCCAATCCCAGCCGAGTGCGTCATCGCCGATCTTCTGTAGCCAGCCGGTCGGAATGAATAATGCGGTTATCAAGCCCCAAGCAATGAACGCTCCGATATTCGGAATGACCATGCTGGATAGAAAACCACCAAATTTCTGAATTCGTGTTAACATGTGCGGGTAATCCCCCCTTTGTCTAGTGCTCCTGCAAACATGGCAGGTTTTGGGTGGGGTTCGCTACTAGCAATTAGGCACTAGGCAGATATAACAAAACGGCTCAGGTTCGTTACGCGAAGGCAAATCCGTGGCGTTGAATCGAAGTAGGAAAATGTTCAGACGCGTCAAACGCATTGCCTTCTGTTTTCGGCAGGTCACCCATGCAAGTAGCCGGCTGGCATTCCCGGCGGTCCGCAGGTGGGCAACTCACGCTGGACCAAGTGAGGTCTTAGACCTCTGTCGGGGCCGCATGGAAACTACAAGTTCGGCCTTCGCCACCCGCTCCAACAAGAGTTCACCGAGGCCGTTGCCCAGCAGTGCCCTCTTGGAGCCCATGTACTTCATGCCACCACGCCAATTACACCGACGATCTCCATGGCTGCCATCTTATGGAGGCTACCGCCGCACGATCTGACGAGATCATGGAAGGATTCCGATGCCGGCCTTCGTTCGGCCCAATCCTACATATCTTGGAGCGATTCACTAATCTCAACCCAGTACTCCGCTACGTCTTCTGCGTCAGGGGCCTCAGGCCATAGCCCGGCGTCAAGCCCAATCCGCGACCACCAGAACGAACATTCGAGATGCTGCGCGACCTCTGTTGCGTAAGTTCCTGCACAAGTTGTGGGCCCGGTCTGAGCCAACAGTCGGCAGCTATCTCCGCCAGAGGCAGTTCAGGGGGCGGAGATGCAGGCGGTCGCCCGTAGGCAGGGTGAAGGGTCCGGTGTGCGGTGTGCGTACCGCGGTAGATTCCGGCGACTTGATCCTCGTTGAGCGTGTTGCCCTTGATGGCCGTGGTGGCTTGGGCACCCTTTATCCGCGCGACCTCGTTCAAGTCCTGCGCGACGCTCGGGACCAACGGAACTCTGGAGATCTGCTCGCTGACCGTTGCTTGTGCCCTCAATTGGGCTACCACCATGGTCTCAAGGAGGCACCCCAGAAGGTTACCGTCTCTCATTGCCGTCTGGCTGGTGGTGCCGGTCACTGATGCCAGAAGCGACGGATCGACCAAGAACCACTTGGGCACCAGCGAACGCCGCTTGAGCCGGTTCGACGTCCAGGCGGGCAGTTCGTCGATGATGTGCAGTCGAGCCAACAGCTCCAAATAGCGTAGAACAGTGCGACAGTTGATGCCAGCCACTTCGCAAAGGGTTGCGTCGTCGGTAGTACCGATATTTGACAGTGTTTACTACTGTCTCTGAGTTCATTCCCCGCAGCACATCTATGTGTACTGTGCTACCTTGGCCACGTCAGAGGCAGACAGCAGCGGATTGACCACAACCACGGGTGCGTTGGTCATTTCGAGGCAAATGGTGGAGATGACTAGGTCGAACTCGTCGTGGTTTAGTGCCTCGTAGCCACGCTCAGAAAGCACTTCTACCAACTCAAGTTCGGGAAACTCGGCTTGGATACGTGACACTAACACCCAGGCGGTGGCCATCCCACTTGGACATACCACTAAGGCCCGGCGTACCGGGCGTAGGCGAGCCCGTTCCAGCGCGCCAGCAAGATACATCACGATGAAGCAAACCTCATCGGTATCAATCGGCAAACCAAGTTCATGTTCGAGCAAAGCGGCTATCTTTTCGCCCACCGCATGCACGTCGGGGTAACGAGCCCGTACTTCGTCGCGCAAAGGGTTGTGGATTGGCAGCCCGTGACGTAGCCGAATGTTCAAACGGCCTAGGTGAAGTGACAATCCGCGCTTCAACTCCAAGTCGTCTTTCAGCGAAACGTGTAGATGCTCGCTTGCGATCCGCATAACTTGGTCGAGCAACTCGGCAGTGATCGCCAAACTTTCGGTAGAAACCGAGCCGAGAGCGCCCAGCCCCAACAAATACTCACTAATCGCCACGACTTCGGAAACTGGTAACTCCGAACCGAGTATCTCTTCAATCGCGGCAACCATGCCCATTACATTGGCTGCTACTGGATGTTCCATCACCGACCGATGCAAGCCTGCCTCCACAGAAACTTGATGACCGCATTGCAAACGACTAATCGACACCGCCAAAAACAATGCAAACACCACTTCACTTTTGCCAGAAGCGAAAGTATCAGCGAGGTTGCTTTGGCGCACAATAGCCGCAGTTTCGGCTAGTGGAAGCGTAAAAATCCGTTCGCGAAGGCCCACCGGCACCCGCATTGAAGATTGTTCACGGGCGAAGGGATCGTCACCCATCTGCACGCGAAGCACATCCTCGGGTACTGATTCCAAAGCGCATTGCACCATCGCCCGGCGAATACGACGCTCAGAACCAAGCACCGAAATCCCTTTGCCTGCTTGACGGATCAGAGGCAGACCGTTGCGTTCAAGCCAAGCCTCACAAGCCTGCAAATCTCGCCGTGCTGAACTTTTCGATACCTCGAGCTCCTCGTGTAGTTCCTCAAGCGAGGTCAACCCTGGGGCGGTCCAAAGCAAGGCAGCCAACAGTAGACGAGTGCGCTCTGAAGGGGCATAAACACGAGGTGCTTGAGGACGAGACATCAGGTCGGCCATGATCGTTTTGCGCAGTTCATTGGATGCTTCAACCTGTAAACCGAATCCTTGGCGTTTTGTCAGACATGAGCCGTGTGATCGCAAGTATCGGTCTACGGTGGAGAGCCGATAACGCACCACGCGTTGGCTCAAACCCAAGTCGCTAGCGAGTTCGGCGGTGCTGCGGGGTGTTTCTTGGTTGACCAGCCAGCGGGCGATTCTGATGACCCGTGTGTCGATTTCGATACTCATTTCAGCGCACTCATTTCAGCGCACTCATCTCAATGGGCCCCTGCTGCCAGGATTTCTCGAACTTCTTCGGCGCTCGCGGCGGCGAGTGCTTGGTTGCCTATGGTGTTGGCAGTTTGAGGGTCGAGAGCGTCGATGACGGATTTGGTCGGGTTGACGAAGCGTGCGCTGACCGAGAGCTTGTCGATGCCTAAAGCTGCGAGCACTGCTGCGCCTGCTGGGTCTGCGGCAGCGAGACCACATACGGAGACGGTTATGTTGTGGCGATGCGCTGCATCGGCGGTGAGTTTACATAAGGCCAGCACCGCGGGGTGGAGCGGGTCTTGGAAACTGTCGAGCGCCCCGTTGGTTCGGTCGGCGGCCAGTGTGTATTGGGTGAGGTCGTTGGTGCCTATTGAGAAGAAATCGACCTCGGCGGCGATCGCATCGGCCACCAACGCCAGTGCGGGCACTTCAACCATCACGCCAATTGGTGGCACCCGATGGGCGATCTGTTCAGCACTGAGTTGCGATGCGATTGCGGTGATTTGTGATCGCAACTCACGCACTTCTGTGAGTTGGGAGACCATCGGTAACATCAAGGCTACGTCACCGTGTGTAGCTGCTCGCAATATGGCTCTGATCTGGCTGGCGAATAGGTTTGTTTCTTGGGCATACAGGCGAGCGCCGCGCACCCCTAAGAAGGGGTTTTCTTCGTTACCGATTTGAATGTATGAGGCTGGTTTGTCGCCGCCAATGTCGAAGGTTCGGATGACCACGGTGGCATCGAAGCTTGAGGCTGCGAGTTTGTAAAATTCGTATTGTTCCTGTTCGCTTGGTGCGTTGTTGCGGTCGAGAAAAAGAAATTCGGTGCGCAATAAGCCAATACCGTCAGCCCCCTCCGAGATAGCCAATTCCACGTCTTGGCGCGAGCCGACATTGGCTGGCACCGCCACCGCACGTTCCCCAACATAAACTTTCTGACCGCGGTATTGGGCGGCGGCTTGTTGCATCGCCAGATGGTTTTGGCGTCTGGCGTTGAATTCGTTGCTGGATTCGGGGTTTGGTCGGATCACCACATCGCCGGTGGTGCCGTCCATAGCTACGGTTTCGCCCGAGCGCACCATCTCGGCTACATGCGGTGTTCCGACCACCGCGGCTACTCCCAACGAACGTGCGATTATCGCCACATGGCTTGTTGGTCCGCCGGCTTCTGTCACGAATCCGAGAACCAGCTTGGGGTCTAGCGAAGCGGTTTCAGCGGCGGTGATCTCTTTTGCTAGCAAGATTGACGGCACGGTGATGGTAGCTAAGTCTGTGCCTGTGGTGCCGGTGAGCCACAAGCGTAGGTGGTCTGTTACTTCAGCCACGTCGGTGGCGCGAGCGGCGATGTAGGGGTCGTCTATTGCGGCGAACATTGCGCTGATCTCAGCGGTGGTTTCGGTCACGGCTTCTTCGAGGGTGGCACCGCCGTTAACCTTTGCGGTGATCGNATCAATCAACATCGGGTCTGCTGCCATCTGAGCTTGGGCACCTAACACTTCGGCCGCTTCGTTGCGTCCGGCGTTGCGGGCTTGTTGTTGCAGGTCGGCGAGTTTGGACTGAACCGCTCCGATGGCATCATGGAACGCTCCGAGAGGGTTGTCGCTTTGCGGTATCTCAGCTTTCACCGATGCGATCACCAACGCCGGCCCGATGACCACGCCGGTGGCGGCTCCTGTACCAACTAATCGAGTTTCGGAGTGGCTAGTCATTGTTTTCCCGGCGGTTTCCGCCAGTTCTTGCGGGGTTGTCGTTTTGGGGGTCGCCGTCGTCTTGGCGGTGGCGGTGGGTTGGCTTGAAGTAGGTCGTTGAGGACATCGTACAACGCTGCCCAAGCGACCATGGTGACGTTTGTGGTCATCGATAGTGTGAGCACTGTAATCGCAA